>ERZ780007.622-NODE-622-length-10817-cov-3.28331_pt1 | contig 10817 bp, 8 predicted proteins | sample MGYA00511872_ERZ780007 | MGnify/ENA primary metagenome ERZ780007 (study PRJEB29588, sample SAMEA2149603) | human gut metagenome | biome: human gut; feature: human-associated habitat; material: faeces | place: Denmark | collected 2008/2010 ... | reverse complement strand
GTAACCGTCGTTCTATGTGCAGATATTCCGTATTCATCATTCAATATATTGATTAGCTGCGTCGTCGAAAGCGGATGTTCCTCGTCCGTTCTTTCCTCTAATATTTTCTTTAAGTATAATATTCTCGGCTTTGTTTCCATTGTTTGCCCTTTCCAAGCTATTACTCATATAGTCCTTTGAACATTTCTCCCTGTATCACGCTGATTTGTTCAATCGGAATTACTGTTTCATCCTGCATAATCAGTTTGCGTTCAAATTCATCAATCTTTTTCACTATGCCGGAATGCGTGAGATATGCTCCTCCGGATTTTTTATCATCAGGCACGAAATAAGTTATTGATATTTCCTGTTCTGTGCCGATATTATCTCTAATCATATTTAATTGGTCATTTAATTTCATAATGACTTCATCGCTTAACTCTAACCGTTCATCTGTTAGCCTTGCAGTCTCTTTAATGGCTGCATCGTGTCCTGTAAGTGCCGCAAAAGGTGCAAACTGTGCTGCTCTGTCGTGAAGTGACATACGAGGATGGTTCTTCGATGTCGGATTCGGCAGATTGATTATATCGTCATAGGAATGTTCATCCATCTGTTACAGCACCTCCTTTGCTCGACAAATTTGAATTTATACCCGGTACTTGTCTCGATTTATAGTCATATCAACCAAATGAAATACAAGTAAGATAATAAAAAAAACGGAAACTATTATTATTCCTGCACCCAGCTTGATAAAATCAATTATACCGCCAAGACAAAAGAGCATTGCCCATGTCTTAATCCGTTTTCCAGTAACTCTGCATATTTTCTCTGTATTTAATCCAGTATAATCTCCTGATAAAAACAGCACACTTCTTTCTGTATTCCTTGATTTGATAAAAAATCTTCCAACAAAAAAGAGAACAGTTGCCATCAGTAAATCAATAAATATAATTATTATTTTCATTTTCAACACCTCTAATTCTAAGTTCACAACTACCGATTTTCTCAATTCTCCAAACTTGAATTGACCGAGCTGATAGTTACCGTTTTCTAACACTCCATTCATCATCTTGAGCTTTTCTTTCAGCATAGTAACCGCAAGGCATATCCTTTAGAATACCAACAGAATTATCTAAGTCGAATACTGATTTTAAGGATACTAACTTTGCTTCGTCTGTTTCATGTGCTTTTCCACATAGAAATTGCCACATTCCATCATCTTCATCATGTGATACATACAAAATAGGTTCTCCATTCTCTAATATGTGGCAACAGGTTATTGTAGCTGTATTTGGTGCATCATAAAATGGGAATTTCATATTTAACACTCCTTTCAAACTTGAATTTTATAACTTATCAATCCCAATATAATATTATCATATGGTCTATCTTCTTGCGGTCAGTCAGCTCTATAATATGAGGATTATTCTCTTCCTGAGCTATAATCCATACTTTATAGTTTCCACATTCATCACTATCTCCAACAAAAGAAATATTACTTGGTTCAGCAACACCACTTTTTTCAATATATCTCTCTATTTGGGAAATAGGTAAAACTGTGTCAATCCAAAGAGCATCGGCGTATGTTGATTTTTCTCCTTTACTATTTGTGATTTCATAGCCATAAGTAGATACATAAATTACACTATCTGAGTCAGCAGACTTAATCTGTGCTACAAAGTTTTGTAAAGGATTAATATCTTCTTCGTCTAAACAAAAGCTATTATAATCCTTACTTTTTTTATCAAAGTAATTATCAAATCCCATCAGAACATCATCATTCAAATCAAATTTTCTTGAATTAAAAACTATTTCTAATATGCCCATATTTTATTCCTCAAATTTCAGTTTGTTTAAGCCTTATGACCGCCGATTTGCTCGTTTCGGTCTTTGGCGGTTGCACCTTCTTCAAGGTTCATTCCCTTCAACACAGCATTCTTGCCAAACTTCTTTTTGATACTCAGCATTGCTTCTTGCATACGCCTTTCTCGTTCTAATTTTTCTTCTTCCTCCGCCTGCTTCTTCCTCTGTGCTTCGTAATCGGTAAAGAGGTCGAGTTGCTGGTATTCATCTTCCTGCTTGACGGATTTTTCATCAACAAGTTTATTCGCTGTGATTGTTATTCTGCGTACAAGCAAATGCTCGTCAACTATCCTGTCATACAAGTCCATCACGGCGTTGGTAATCAATCGAGTAGAGGAAGTCTTTTTCTCAAGATTCGCTGTTCCGTGTGCGTGCTTTGGAACTTTGCGTCCATATCGGTCAATCGTAACCTCGCCTTTGTATTGATATTTTAGGTTCGGATTACTTAAATTCTCAATATCATAGCCGATTGTCAACACAAGCTGGTCAGTTACAAGTCCTTTATCCACCAAATCAAGCACCATTTGGTCGGTCATTTCTTTTACAATCAACTTTGCCTTTTCGTAATCATATGGACAGTGCAACACCTGACCGGAAGATACACTGTTTGTTTCCGGCTTATATGCTTTGACCTGCTCCATTGTGCAAGGCTCATATCCCCAAGCGTGGTCTATGAGCAGTTCCGCATTGATACCGAACAGCTTGTACAGCAATTCCTCGTTATACAGTTCATTCGGCTTTCCGATAGAACATCTTGCAATATCGCCCATTGTATAAAGTCCGTGTTCCTCTAACTTCTTCGCATAACCATTTCCGACTCTCCAGAAATCGGTTATCGGGCGATGACTCCACAATTTCCGGCGATATGACATTTCATCCAATTCAGCTATTCGCACACCGTCCTTATCCGGCTCAATATGCTTTGCCACAATATCCATCGCAATCTTACACAAGTACATATTCGTGCCGATTCCGGCTGTTGCTGTGATTCCAGTCGTTTTCAAAACATCCTGTATCATCGTCATGGTAAGTTCCCTTGCGGTCATCTGATAGGTATTCAGATACTTTGTTGCATCTATAAATACTTCATCAATCGAGTAAGGGAAAATATCTTCCGGAGCAATGTATTTCAAGTAAACACTGTAAATCTTGGTACTGTACTCCAGATAGTATGCCATACGAGGTGGTGCAACGATATAATCAATCTCCAATGCTGGATTCGCATTTAATTCTGTACTGTCATCAGATGAACCAGTAAATGTACGATTTGGTGCTTTCCATCTTCGGTTGTTATTAGCTTCTTTTACCTTTTGCACGACTTCAAACAAGCGTGGTCTGCCGGGTATCCCATAACTTTTTAATGACGGAGATACCGCAAGGCAGATGGTTTTCTCTGTCCTGCTCTTATCTGCAACCACAAGATTTGTTGTCAAAGGGTCACGATTTCGCTCTTTACACTCCACAGAAGCATAGAATGATTTGAGGTCGATTGCGATATAGGTCTTTTGCTTTGCCATCATTCTATGCCCCCTTTTAAAAATCCTTTGAGTAAATTATGCTATCGTTGCAATGTAAAGATTGTCTTTGTCTACTAATAACTGCACCGGATTATTATTCAGCCGATTTACAGTATCAATATTATCAATAAACGGACGGACAAAGTTACTCTGTCGTTCAATCAACTGCCGCATCTGTTTGCGGATTTTTTCTGTTCCTATATCGCCAAGCTTTTCCCCTGCTGCAATGAGCGTTTCATCAGCCTGCGTATCTCCAACAACTGGTATCCGCTCTACAATCTTACCGACTGCTTTCGTTGTCTTTGATAATCCTTTCAGCAGAGAGGATTGTATAGAAGTAGAAGAATATCCAGATATTTCTTCATAGCACTGCGTATAAAGTTCTTTGTATTTCATCGAATAATCATCCAATTTTTCTGAAATACCGGACAAATACTCTTTGTCATAATTTCCCACAAGCATTACATCTAAGAATGAGGAGAATGCAAGTGTATATAATGCAAGCTGGTAATCTTTAAATTGGTCTTGTACCGCCTGCAACTGCTTATTTACCGTCTGGTCACTATGAATCAAAGATTTCTTATTTACTTTGGCAATTATCTGTTCACGGTAAAATACTATCTTTGCTTCTGCTTCTTTTTTTATAGCAAGCACCATTGTATGATTGCTATTCTTATACATTTCATTATTCCAGTTATACTTGTAATTATTGAACACATCATACAGAAATGTGAGATTTCCTTTTAATTCAGCCTTTTCCTTCTGAACAAGAAAATCCATCATTTCCTGCTGCATTTCTTTTATAGAATCCAGTTTTTTATCAATATTCGCAAGTGCAGCCGCCATAAAAAGCATTGTCGGGTCAAAAGCAAGCGGCATCATCTGAGCCTGTCCGCCGCCAACTAAACCTGCTGATGTTTTCAGAGAACCGATAAAATTGCCCGTTTCCTTCATCTGAAACATTGTTTTTCCGGCTGTATTAACATAGTACAATCCACTTCCACCAGCTCCGGTTACTGCGGTTTGCACAGCAGTTGTCAATGGTTGAAACGCTGTTCCCATAGCTGCCAATCTTGTTACTGGTAATTTTGTGTAATTGGAAACACCAACTTTTGTTTCCTCTAACAATGGACATAGCGATGCATCGTTCATCATTGCCATTATCTCATTATCTTTCCCATTATCCATTCTTACAATTTCGCCCATATTCATACCTCTTTTCGGTCTGTTATTTTAGTTTCATAACAGACCTTGTAAATTTTGCGAATATCCTACCCAATAATTAAGAACATCCAAAATATCCTTGTACTATATCATCTAGCTGTCTCTTTATTTCTGCAAATTCACAATCCAAATCCAGTGTTTTAACTGATATTTGATTTCCACCCATTTTATAATCATTATTAGGCAAAACAATCTCATCTGTTTTGGCATATAATAACATTCCAGCAACATTACCGGAGTTGCTTGTATCAAGATTTTTCACATAAGTAAATATCTGATACAAATTTCCAGAATGCAGCGTATTTGTATTGTATTGACTTTGCGTGGTATGCGCATAGTATTTTGCATCAATTACCAAAGTTTTATCTACGCTTTTAAGCATAATATCGCTTTGCATAACAGGGAGCATTTCTCTGTAATCATCGTCGGTATCCCAAGGAATTTGAGACGCTGACGCCCGAATTTCAGGGTGTTCCTTACGGTAGTATTCAAGAATGAACTTCTCGTAAAGCCTGCACATACGCTGTTCATCAAGGAAGTCCATCAGTTTTGTGCTTCCGTCAGAGGTCGTTTGCAACAACCCTTTAAGTATCAGATAACAAATGGAAATCAGCATTTGATATGTCTGATTATTCTTGTTGAATTGAAGCTTCCAGTTTATGCTCTCCCGGCTCAATGGTTCAACTTCCGAAAAATAGATGAGCAATTTGCGAAGTTGCTTTTTTCTTTCTTTGCTGATTTCGCTTCTTACGAGGACATCCATCGTAGTGCGTATAATTCGGTTCAGATAGGAATTAACCGAGAACTCATCATAATGGCACACCAACTGCTTTTTCAGCATTGATTGTTGTTTTACCGAAGCAGATATATCTATTTTTCCACGGAGGGAAGATAAAGGCTCACTTTGAACCACATACTCCTTACCTAATCCTCGCTTTATTTGCAAAGACACTCCTTTAATAAGGATGGCAGCACATAGCTCCGCAACATTGTCAAATTCCTCGGTAGCGACCTGCTTATATCCTTGCTCATTTAAGACTTGAAACGCATATGAAAGCATATAGTATATGTTTTGTATGCGTATCATTTTATGGCACTCCTTAATGTTGCAGACCAGTCTCTGACCTTAGTAGGTTCATCAAACCAGTATTCTTTAATCAACGGTATCACTTCATATTCAACAACGGATTTAAGCCATTCATCAGTAATTTCATCATCGGTGCAAAAATAGCTATGACCGATTCTAAAGCCATCTCCCAATGACTCATCTGTTGAAATTGTACTGTTCAGGGACTCGACAGCAGCAATCAGCTTTTCCAACTTAGGCGAATCCTTTTCCGACAAGTAGTTTTTGAAGCCTTCCGAAGAAAATGCAGGAGCAAAGTCAAAAAATGCAAATCTTCTTCGGAGTGCATAATCCATAAGAGCAAGGCTTCTGTCTGCCGTATTCATCATACCGATAATTCTCACATTCTGCGGTACGGTAAACCATTCATTGGAGTAGAGCAGCTTAATCTTTTCGCCACGCTTATCCTTTTCAATCAACATCATCAGTTCTCCAAGAATTTTGCTTAGATTACCACGGTTGATTTCATCAATAATAAAGAAATACGGTCTTTCATTATCTTCTTCCGCTTCCTTGCAGAACTTATAAAAAGCACCATTTACAAGTTCAAATCCATCTTTTGAAGGTCTGTATCCCTGAATAAAATCTTCATAGGAATAGCTTTGATGGAACTGCACCATTGCAACACGACTGGTATCTTTCTGCCCCATAATAGAATATGCAAGTCGTTTTGCGGCAAATGTTTTGCCCACACCCGGTGCGCCTTGCAAAATAACATTGTACTTGGCTTCAAGCAGTTCTGTCAGCGTATTGTATGTATCCTCGTCCATATAGACTTTATTCAAGAAATCATCTTTTGTATATGGAGGATACTTGATTTCAATTTGTTCGGAAGTTTCTTCTAATATATCCTCAGCAAACAAGGACAGCAACCGCTGAACATAATCAGGGTAAGGAGAGATACAAGTCAAAGTTTTCATTACTGCCTGTCCCGGATGTTCCCATTCGCCCTTGTTCGTCCATTCAACTTTTCTTATATGCTTGTAGGTTTCTCTTGCAGAATCATAAATGTACTCTGAAGTTACAACGCCTTTTCCGATGATTTTGTGCATACCTTTTTTTACGAAAATGACATCGCCGATTTTGATTTCATTTGCGAACTGCCACAAGCAATGTGCGTTGTTTTTATATGAGTAGCTTGGGTCATAGACCTTTTTCATATAGTCTTTGATTTCTTCTTTTGAAGTAAATTCTTTGAGGTCTGTTACATCGTCCCAACCAATGCCCATAATACCGAGATTGTAAAACTCGTCCCACATACAAGCGTTATCACCCGGAGAGTAAATCCAGTAATCTATTTCTTTCACATTGGAATCAACTCTGTTTGTTGCCGGCTCGTCAGGAGTTTCTTGGTTGTTTTTCCACGCACAGTATGAAAGCTCCGGGAAACTGTGGTATTCGTATTCTTTTTGCTTCAGGGCATTTTTCGCCTGTTCACACATAAACAGATAACTTGTTCCATCTGGTATGCCTTTATTGATGTCTGAAAAGATTGTCGTGAAATAGTGCGGCATATTATCTACATCGGTAATAAATACACGGTTTTTTGAGTCCAAGTTGATAAAAGTATATGGTCTTACCCAATAAAGCCCCATCGTGATATTCCACTTAATCATCTTCTGCTTCGATACCGTGTCATAGGCAGTGATAAAAGCATTTTTATTATCTGCGGACGCTTCATCGGAGTAGGCAATGGCTTTTTCAAGTAATTCCCACAGGTTGTCTATGTCGTGTTCTCCACGATTTTCCTTGTATGCGAAGAACCACGCACTTAAATTCATAACAACAGGGATACCATCGAACTCTGTCGGAACAGCAGCTTTGATTGAAAACTGCTTTGCAAACTGCTCTAACAATGCAATGCGGTTAGCGTTTGTAATTCCTTTATTGAACGAACCGAAAACGGTAAAAGGGCAGATGTCCTCATACACTTCTTTACCTTTTTCCTTGAACGGAAAATTCATTTCGGCGTCAGAAAAGATTGTTTTCAGTATACCGATTAGCTCACTACGGTTATTCTTGTATTTTAATAAGGCGGAAGCCAGCTCCATATAGAAACTCGTCCATTGAAATCTTTTATCCATAATCGTTGTCCTCCATCAATTTATGCGTCCATTACATTATCAGTCCAAAGCTCGCACTGTGTCATAACAGTCTGCACAGCGTCTTCCATGCCTTCAGGCGGATACTTGTGCTTTTTCAGAAGTTTTTTGATAAGCATACGCATTTTTGCTCTTGCGGACTCTCGTTTCTGCCAATCAATCGTCTTATTCTTACGGAGGGTGTCAGCAAGCTCTTTTGTGATGGCAATCAGCTCATCATTCTCATAGAAGTCTTTGATTGCCCGCGGTTTTGTCAGAGCATCGTAGAAAGCAAGTTCATCAGCAGTAAGTCCGAGTTTATCGCCCTCTTTCTGAGCGGCTGCAATCTGCTTAGCCAACTTCAGCATTTCTTCAATTACTTCTTCGTTGGTTAGCATACCGTTAAGATATGCATTGATAGAACGCTGCATAATCTCGCTAAACTTTTCGGATTTAACCACATTTGTTCTACGGTAAACGGACACTTGCTCCGCTATCAATTTTTTCAGCAACTCAACCGCAAGGTTCTTTTCTTTCATATTGGCGACTTCTTGGAGAAACTTCGGGTCAAACAGAGAAAACTCCTCTTTGATATCGGAAAAAAGATTGATAACACCGTCGCTCTTGATACTCTGCTTCAAAAGTTCGTTTATTCTTGCGTTCATTTCCGGCAGAGAAATCTTTTTGCCCACACCGGCATTCGTCAGCCTGAGAACCAGTACACGCACAGACTCAAAGAACGCCGCTTCAAATCTGCTGTCCTCATCAACCAAAGAAGAACAGAGAGACAATGCTTGATGGAGCATAAGAGCTTCTTTTACGAAAGAGTCTTTTTCATCAACTTTTTCTCTGCCCATAATAAAGTTGACAGCACCGCTGATTGTTTTTGCTCTTTCAAGGTCTGTACCGTTTTGGAACTTGGAGTAATCGTATCCGTGGAACTTATCACGGCAAACCGACAGCTTCTCCAAGAACTTCGGATATGCAACCTTTGCAACATCGGTATCGCCGTAGTTCTTTTTATCACGGGAGGTGTAGTCGTTCATTGCCTGCTTCAAGGCAGTGGCAATTCCGACATAATCTACAACAAGACCGCCTTCTTTATCACGGAACACACGATTTACACGAGCGATAGCCTGCATAAGATTATGTCCGGACATAGGCTTGTAAACATACATTGTTGCAAGAGATGGCACATCAAATCCGGTCAGCCACATATCAACAACAATTGCAATTTTAAGAGGACTGTTGTTATCCTTAAATTTTTTTGCAAGCTCGTTTTTGTGGTGCTTGTTTCCAATTATTTCACGCCATTCTTCTGGGTCATTGTTGCCGGAAGTCATAACAACTGCAACCTTTTCTGTCCAAGCAGGACGAAGTTCTAAGATACGCTTGTAAATCTTCATAGCGATAGGGCGAGAATAAGCAACAATCATCGCCTTACCGGTCAACAGATTCTCACGGTTGTTTTCGTAATGGTCGAGAATATCGCAGACAAGGGAGTTGATGGTGTTATCGTTGCCGAGAACAGCTTCCATCTGTCCAAGCTCTCGTTTGCTCTTTTCGATAACCTCATTGTCGGCATTCTCTGCCATAATGTCATATTCGGCATCAATCATCTTCAAGGTCGCTTCGTCAAGATTGAGCTTGATTACACGGCTTTCATAGTAAACAGGACGTGTAGCACCGTCCTCAACAGCTTGTGTCATATCATATATGTCGATATAATCTCCGAATACCTCACGAGTGCTACGGTCTTTAGAAGAAATAGGTGTACCTGTAAAGCCGATATATGTAGCATTAGGAAGTGTATTACGAATAATACGAGCAGTTCCTATTTTAACCTTACCGGTCTTAGCGTCTACTGTTTCGGTAAGTCCATATTGACCTCTGTGTGCTTCATCAGCCATAACTACAATATTGTGGCGTTCAGATAACGGCTCGTGAGACTCCTCGAACTTTTGCATTGTGGTAAAGATAATACCATTTGCTTTTCTGCCATCAAGCAAATTTTTAAGGTTTTCACGACTTTCGGCGTGCATAGGCTCTTGCCTTAAAAAGTCCTTACACTTTGCAAACTGACCATAAAGCTGGTCGTCTAGGTCGTTTCTGTCAGTAATTACAACAATAGTTGGACTATCTAATGCTTGCTGTAATAAGTGAGCATAAAATACCATAGAAAGCGATTTTCCGCTTCCTTGCGTGTGCCAGAACACACCACCCTTACCATCGGTAACGGTAGCGTGTTTCGTAGATTCGATTGCCTTTCTAACCGCAAAATACTGGTGGTATCCAGCAAGAATTTTGAACGAATTGATACCCTCGTTAGAAAAGCAGATAAAGTTTTTGATAATATCCAGCAGTCTTTTCTTTTGAAACATGCCCTCAAAGAAAGTATCAAACTGGGCATACTGTGTGTTTTCATAGTCGCCGTCTTTTGTTTTCCACTCCATAAAACGGTCTTCACCGGAGGTGATCGTACCCGCTTTGGAGGTCAACTGATCGCTCATAACACAGATAGCGTTATATACAAACATTGACGGAATTTCCTGCATATAGTTACGAAGCTGTCTATACGCTTCGGAAGCGTCCGTTTCTTCACGGGAGGGAGATTTCAGCTCAACCAAAACTACCGGCAAGCCGTTCAAAAAGAGAATTACATCAGGGCGTTTATTGCTATTTTCAATAAATGTCCATTGATTTGCTACAATAAAGGAGTTATTGTGGGGTTTTTTGTAGTAAAAAAGATAGACAATAGAGTAGCGTTCCTCACCGCCAACAAGATACCTAACAGGAATGCCGTTTTGCAGATAGTCCATAAAGACAGTGTTTTTCTGCACAAGCTCTCCGTTTTCAAAGTTTTTGAGTTTGAATAAGGCGTCCTGAATTGCGTCATCCGGCAGCTCTCTATTTAAACGATACAGAGAGTCAATCAAAATCTCCTCATATAGTGGACTGTAAAAGTCCCTTTCTATATCGGGACCGTATGCGTACTCGTATCCCAAATCATTTCTGAACAGCTCGATT
>ERZ780007.619-NODE-619-length-10861-cov-3.15158_pt1 | contig 10861 bp, 7 predicted proteins | sample MGYA00511872_ERZ780007 | MGnify/ENA primary metagenome ERZ780007 (study PRJEB29588, sample SAMEA2149603) | human gut metagenome | biome: human gut; feature: human-associated habitat; material: faeces | place: Denmark | collected 2008/2010 ... | reverse complement strand
AACGAGGCGAAGGTGCCAAAACCTTGTTGATAGAAGGAACTGGTGCTTTAGGTGGAATGGGGACTTCTGGCTTACTGAATGCGTGGTGTCCTTTTACGGATGGTGAGAAGATTATTTATAAAGGAATTGCGGAACGGGTTTTTTCCGAATCAAAGAAAGGTGTTCCTCATATTCATTATGATAATTGGGTGCCTATAAATGGTGAATATCTGAAAGTCGTGTATGACGATTTGGTAACCACTGAAGGCGTATCAGTTCTCTTTTTTACAACAATGGCTGCTGTCGAAATGAAACGTAAAGGTGTTGTCGATGCGATAGTTGTTGCCAATAAAGCCGGATTGTCAACTTACAAGGCGAAAGTTTTTATAGATTGTACGGGTGATGGTGATCTCGCGGCTTGGGCTGGTGCTGATTTTGTAATGGGAGATGAAAGTGGTTCCGTACAAGAAGGTACTCTATGTTTTACCTTGTCGAATGTCGATCCTTATGAGTTTTCTTTAATAGGAAATGTTCATACTAACCGAGCGAATAGCCCGATTCATTCTATTTATGGTAATCCCAAATACCCGTTGGTGAAGGATAAGCATATGAATGACAAGTTGATCGGACCAGGTTTCTTAGGGTTTAATGCAGGGCATGTGACTGTCGATAGTACTGATCCTGCTTCTTTGACTGAAGCTATGATGAAGGGGCGTAAGCTGGCTCGACAATTGCATGAAGGATTGGTTGAGTTTGAACCAAAGTCATTTGGTGCTTCTTTTTTGGCAAGCACGGCTAATTTGATGGGAATTCGGGAAAGTCGCCGAATAAAGTGTGATTATACATTCACATTAGAAGATTGGCTGGCTCGTAAGGAATTCGAAGATGGAATTGGGCGCAATTGTTATTATATTGATGTTCATAAACAGGATTCTAAAAAGTATCCTCGCTATAAGAAAGGAGAATCTCATGGAATCCCCTTTAGTTGTCTGACTCCTGCAGGTTTGAAAAATGTTATGGTTGCAGGACGTTGTATCTCGACGGATTCCTATGCTCATGGTAGTCTGCGTGTGATGCCACCGTCGCTTGTAACAGGCGAAGCAGTTGGTGTTGCTGCCGGTCAGATTTGTAAATCCAAATCTCCTGATATTCACAATGTCGATATTCAGCAGTTGAGAAAAAGGTTGAAAGAAGTCGGTCAGTTGATCTGATGTAAGTGGATACCCGTCTGTTATTTCCTGGTTTAAAAGGATCGGCAGACGGGTATATTATGTCTTGGATCGAGGATATATATCGATAAAATATTTGTACATACTGTTTTAAAGTTTTAATTTGACTATTGTAAATATGAAACAAATCGTTCTGATTCTATTTTTATGTATTGCAGGCTGTTCTTTTGTATGGGGGCAGGATGTGAATTATTATCGTAATCCTGATAGGATTTATCTGGATTCAAAAGATGGACACCAAGGTGCATTCCTTTGGAAAATGAAGAAGGCCGGAGATGTTACAGCTGGTGCGGAAGCTGTGTCGAAGCCCGGATATGAGACAGGTGACTGGATGCCGGCGGTTGTTCCGGGCACTGTACTTAATTCTCTTGTATATAACAAAGTATATCCCGAACCTTATTATGGATTGAATAATAAACTGACAAGTAATGTCATTCCGGACTTGTCTGTTGCCGGACGTGATTTTTATACTTATTGGTTCCGTACCGATTTGGTTGCAGTTGGACGGGATTAATTATCGGGCGGAAGTCTGGGTGAACGGTCATTTATTGAGTAATATTTCCGGTATGTTTATTCAGGATTATGTGGATATAACAGAGTTTGCCCGTATTGGCGAAACGAACGCTTTAGCTGTGAAAGTCTATCCAGTCGATATGCCTGGAACTGTCAAACAAAAACAGTGGGGAGCTGTTGGAGAATTTCATAACGGTGGTGACGGGAATATCGGGTTGAACACGACGATGCTGATGTCTGTCGGTTGGGACTTTACTTTCTTGGACGGCATACGTGACCGAAATACCGGTATCTGGAAGAGTATATCGTTGTATGCAACCGACAAAGCTGTGATCCGCAATCCGTTTATTCGTTCTGAGCTTGCCAAGCCGGGATATGATAAAGCTGAGGAGACTGTCTCTGTTGAGGTTACCAATCCGACGACAGGTTCGGTCAAATGTGTTGTAGCGGGTGAGATTACAGGTGAAAACATTCGTTTTTCAAAAGAGATAAATCTTTTCCGTGGAGAAACTCGTGAAATAGTCTTTACCCCGGAAGAATTTCCGCAATTGAAAATTAATAATCCCCGGTTGTGGTGGCCGTTGTTTAAAGGTAAACCGGAATTGTATGAATTGAAGATGACAGTTTCAGTTAAGGGGCAAGTTTCGGATTCGTTGAAGACTCGTTTTGGTATTCGCGAGATTACATCGGATCAGAATACACCAGACAAATCCCGTCAGTTTTATGTCAACGGTAAGAAGATCTTTATCCGGGGAACAAACTGGATACCGGAAGGAATGTTACGGCATTCGGATGAGCGTACTTATGCAGAATTACGCTATACCAAACAATCCGGCGTTAATTTGGTACGTATGTGGGGAGGCGGTATTGCTGAATCCGACTATTTCTTCCAATTGTGTGACGAAATGGGGCTGCTGGTCTGGCAGGAATTTTGGCTGACTGGTGATACGAAGCATCCGCACGACCAGGCTCTTTATTTGGCAAATGTGGAATCGACGGTAAAACGTTTGCGGAATCATCCTTCCTTGGCTTATTATGTTTCTTCTAATGAAAGTACGGAAGTGGCAGGCGCAAAGGATCTGATTATGAAATTGGATGGTACACGCGGTTATCAGATGCAATCGGAATGTGATGGTGTGCATGATGGTAGTCCCTACAAGCAAGTGAATCCGATGCAGCATTATGAGAATACAGCCTCACCGCGTGGAAGCCGTGTGGATGGTTTTAACCCGGAGTATGGAGCGCCAACATTGCCGACCCTTGAAACTCTACGGGAAGTGATGGATGAAAAGGATTTATGGCCGATCAACAAAGAGGTCTGGGATTACCACGATGGAGGAGGCTTCCATTTAATGTCCACCATGTATAAGGATCTTGTCAATAATTACGGATCTTCGCAGTCGATAGAAGAGTTTGCTAAAAAAGGCCAGTTGGTGGGAGCAATGAATTCAAAGACAATTTGGGAAGTTTGGAATTATAATAAGCTGGACTATGGAGATCGCTATTGTTCAGGGTTGTTATTCTGGTATCATAATTGTCCGGTACGCCAGGTATGTGCCCGTATGTGGGATTGGTCGTTGGAGCCGACGGCTTCACTATATCATACTCAGAATGCATTGGAACCGTTACATGCGCAGTTCGATTATCTGAAGAATACGGTTTCGGTGTGCAATGATTATTATCAGTCTTTTAAAAATTACAAGGTCAAGGCTGATGTATATGATTTGAACAGTAAGAAGGTCTTTTCCTATTCTCAGCGGATTGATATCGGTGAAGATGAGGTGCTGAATGACCTGTTTAAAATTGATTTTCCTTCGGGTATAACACCTGTACATTTTATCCGGCTTGGCTTGTCGGATGAAAAGGGGAAAGAAATAGCATCTACGTTCTATTGGCGTTCTAATGCGGCCTATGAAGGAAAGGAAACATTGACAGGGCCAACGTCTTCCGGTTTTGAGTCTTTGAATGATATGCCAGCAGCCCGACTTCAGACTAAGTACAAAACGAAGAAGGTGGATGGACGGTATTATATCGAAGTCTCGTTGAAGAATACTTCTTCCCGGATTGCATTTTTTACACAACTTCAGTTCCTGGATAAAGCGGGCAAGCCTGTTCGCCCTTCATTCTATACGGATAATTTCTTCTCGTTGTTGCCAGGTGAAACAAAACAGGTACTTATCGATACGTCTGTGGATAAAGTTACAGAAGGCGAGTTCTCGTTAACTGTCGGTGGATGGAATGTACAACAGAAAAAATATAAATTGTAATATTTTATATTATACAGAATTATAGGGTAAAGGCAGAATTAAAAGTGCTCCATCTCGACACTTTACATTCTGCCTTTGTCGCATTTATGGAAGGAGCACTTTATAGCGTTTTTGATAGTTGGCGGAATGTATTTGTAAAATGTATATTCCGGAAAGGATGGTAATTGGAATCATCTGTGAACCTTGTCGTATTCTCTTTTGAAGCATGCAGTGCCCCATCATGTTAAAAATTTTGATATATCCTGCTTCCGGGATGTTTTGTAGATGCAGTTGCCCGTCTTTTATGAAAAAATGGAAATCCTCAGCATTGGGGGACTTTATTTCTGTGCTTTGTTTATCGGGATGGGGTTCGGTTATGCTTTTGCTTATAGGGAAGTTTGTTGGGATTATGTTTATTGCTTTTGTTGAGGGGCTGTTGGATGGTACTCTCAATTCGGTCGGTGAGGATGCTTTTACGAAAAAGGCGGCGAAAGGAGGGAGAGCATAGTTGCTGTTGAGAGAATAAGTTTTATAACCGCTTCCGTTATATACATAGATGTTTCCGTCCAAAACAGTATTTTCTTCTATTTGTGATAATACGAGTGGGGAAGGGAATGGATTACCGCATAAATACCAGCCGTAATTCTCTTGATTGCCTGGAGTCACGTTAGAACTTGGAGGGATTGCAATAACTCCTATATTGGCAAAGTTTTCGGGGATGTCGCCGGATCGAGATGAAAAAGATAAAGTTCGGTTTGTCGTTTTCTCATCTAATGCGATCAGGTAGCCTTTGTTCTTTTCGAACAGGGGGATATCGTCGGGACGAACAGGTACGACTTCCCAGTTTCCGGCAGATTGATTGGACGATGCCCGTTTATCGCCATTGTAGGATTGGACATAAAAATAGTTGCCTCCGTCGTTAGGTGTCGCATCCTTTTGTTCAAAGCGGGGATCGATACCGGACGGATAAACGTCGAAAGGAAATGAGATAAAATACCATTTGCCTGATTTTTCAAAAGTTTTATGGAGGGTGACACAGCCGGAAAGAAGTATCGTCCCTTCTGAATTGAGATACGCCTTATTTTCGTATAAGTCCAGATCCTGTAGGATAAACCGATTACCAGGATTGATTTTCAGTGAACCTGAGTGGATGGCGATATCTTTGCAATAACTATCCGTCGTTATAGTTACATCCCCTTTTATGAGCGCATTCCTGTGGCGGAGTGGAGGAAGATGCGACCAAAGGATCGTATCATTCCAGTTTCCCATACCGGAGAATAGAGAATATGAAGGGATGTCGCCGTAAGCAAAAGCATATTGCAGGCAGTAATAACCTTCCGTGTTGGAAGAACTGGAAGCAGAAAATAGATCGAATCTTAAAGGTGTTCTTGTTATAGATAGTAAATCGTATTTGCAAGAAGTATTGTCTTTAGATACAGAGAAAAGGGGGCTAACAGGACTTTCATCCTCCCGGTAGATGCGAATGCTCAAGTTGTTACCTTTATTGAGATATCGTCCTCCAAAGAATATTTCGGCTTTGACATCTGTGTATAGAGTCGGGGTATATTGCATAAAGTTGATTCTACTTCCTAAAGACATCCGTAATCCCATTTTCCCTCCTAACTTATCGATGTTGACAGAGGATATATCTTGAATTTGTGTAGCTCCACTGGTCGTATATTCCCAATTATCCCATTCTGAATCCCCGAATGTCTGCAATCTGAACGTGTCGGAAACAAGCCTATTCTCATCGCTACCGACAAAACTTTCCCATGAAGACGGATTGGAAATCTGTGCGTGGAGTGGATAAACGGCACCGAAGAATAAAATCTTTATAAGTGCATACTGAACAAAGTGTATGACTTTCTTTTTCATAGTTAATACTATTTTGGATTGATATTATGCGTACAAATATACATAAATAATTGAATTTACTATCTTTGCCGTATGAAAGAATTTATTATATCTGAAGCACAGACAGAAAAGGCAGTTCTCGTAGGGTTGATTACCCCTGAGCAGAATGAACAAAAAGTGAAGGAATATCTGGATGAATTGGCTTTTCTGGCCGATACGGCAGGTGTCGAGGCTGTGAAGCGTTTTTATCAGAAACTGGATTATCCGAACTCCGTGACCTTTGTAGGTTCCGGTAAGTTGCAGGAGATAAAGGAATATGTGGTGGAAAATGAGATCGGGTTGGTGATATTCGATGACGAACTTTCCGCCAAGCAACTGCGTAATATCGAGAAAGAGTTGCAGGTGAAGATTCTGGACCGTACGAATCTGATTCTGGATATCTTCGCCCGACGTGCACAGACAGCCCATGCGAAAACGCAGGTGGAATTGGCTCAATATAAATATATGTTGCCCCGCCTGATCCGTTTGTGGACACACCTGGAGCGTCAACGCGGTGGTGTCGGTATGCGTGGGCCGGGTGAAACTCAGTTGGAAACGGATAAGCGTATCATCCTGGATAAGATATCCAACCTGAATCGTGATCTGGTCGAGATCGATAAGCAGAAAAGCGTTCAACGGAAAAATCGCGGAAAGATGGTTCGCGTAGCTCTGGTCGGTTATACCAATGTCGGAAAGTCCACATTGATGAACCAACTTAGTAAGAGCGATGTGTTTGCCGAAAACAAATTATTTGCGACACTCGATACGACTGTCCGTAAGGTGATCGTCGACAATCTGCCTTTCCTACTGTCCGACACGGTCGGCTTTATCCGTAAGTTACCGACCGAACTGGTCGAATCTTTCAAATCGACTTTGGATGAGGTACGTGAGGCGGATTTGTTGGTACATGTCGTTGATATTTCTCATCCGACGTTTGAGGAACAGATCGAGGTCGTGAACCGTACCCTGTCCGAAATCGACAAGGCGGAGAAACCGATGATTATGGTATTCAATAAGATCGATGCTTTCACTTTTGTCCCGAAGGATGAAGATGATCTGACTCCGCGTACGCGTGAGAATATCGACCTGGACGAACTGAAACGTACCTGGATGAATAAGATGCAGGATAATTGCATCTTTATCTCGGCTAAGGAACGGACGAATATCGATGCACTTAAAGCCTTGCTGTACGAGCGGGTGAAACAGATTCATATTACCCGTTTCCCTTATAACGATTTCCTTTTCCAACAATATGATGAAGAATGAGTGAGGAATATTTTTTTAGGCATCTGCAATCGGAAGAAATTGTAGATTTGGAGATGAACGGCTGTCCAGCCGATAATTGGGAAAACGTAAAGGTTGCCAGTCCTTTTCATGCCGAACACGTTTGCAACGTCCATTTTTCGGGGAGTGTGGCATTGGGCCTTTTTGAAAAGGAATTTACTCTTCCGGGAGGAGTGAAGAAGCATAGTGGTATCCGGAATGCGACTTTGCATAATTGTAAGATCGGCGACAATACGCTGATTGAAAATGTGCACAATTATATCTCCAATTATTTCATAGGCGATGATTGTTTCATACAGAACGTGAATGTGGTGTATGTGGAAGGCAGATCATCTTTCGGTAACAATGTCGAAGTATCTGTCCTGAATGAGACAGGAGGCCGGGAAGTTCCTATTTATAATGGCCTGTCCGCATCATTGGCCTATCTTATAGCCTTGTACCGTCATCGTCCGGCCTTGATACATCGTTTGCAGGCTATGATTGCCGACTTTGCCGACCTGCAGACTGGTAGCTATGGCTTTATCGGTAACCATGTGAAAATAATCAATACGGGGACTGTGCGCAATACTGTAATTGCCGATTATGCGACGGTCGAAAACTGTACTCGTCTTGATAACGGTACGGTCAATAGCAATGAGAATGCCCCGGTATATATTGGCGACAGTGTTATCGCAGAGGATTTTATCATTTCTTCAGGGGCTGTGGTTGCCGATGCCGCCAAGATTATCCGTTGCTTTATCGGGCAGGCTTGCCATGTGACACATAACTTCTCTGCGCATGATTCACTTCTGTTCAGCAATTGCGCTTTTGAAAACGGGGAGGCTTGTGCCATCTTTGCAGGGCCTTTTACGGTGTCGATGCATAAGAGCAGTCTGCTGATAGCTGGTATGTATTCGTTCCTGAATGCCGGAAGCGGTTCGAACCAGAGCAATCACATGTACAAGTTGGGGCCCATCCACCAGGGAATTGTGGAGAGAGGTTCCAAGACGACCAGTGATTCCTATATCTTGTGGCCTGCACGTGTCGGAGCTTTTTCTCTGGTAATGGGACGTCACCACCATCATAGTGATACGTCGGACTTGCCTTTTTCCTATCTGATAGAGAAAGACGATGAGACCTATCTGGTTCCCGGTGTAAACCTGCGTAGTGTCGGTACGATTCGAGATGCGCAGAAATGGCCGAAACGTGATAAGCGTACCGACCCGGAACGGCTGGATATGATTAACTACAACTTGCTGAGTCCGTATACTATTTATAAGATGATGAAGGCTGTCGGAATCTTGAAGAACTTGCAAGAACTGGTGGGCGAGACATCCGAAGTCTATTATTATCAGAATACCCGTATCAAAGGTTCCTCTTTGCGTACGGCTCTCGACCTTTATGGCATGGCAATCAATAAATTCTTGGGGAACTCCTTGATCAAACGTTTGGAGGGAACGGATTTCCGTTCTATGGATGAAGTCTGGGCGCAGTTGAGACCGACCTCTCCGGCTGGCCGTGGGGAATGGCTGGATCTGTCAGGGTTGATCCTTCCTCGTGAAGAATTGGACGGGTTGATTGAGAAGGTTGAGGAAGGCGAAATCACTTCACTTGACGCGATAGGAGAGTTCTTTGCAGCTATGCATTCCAATTATTATGATATGGAATGGACATGGGCGTATGATATGCTGGAAGAATATTATGGCGTGAATCTGTCATCTATATCGGCAGCACAGATCGTTGACCTTGTCCGTCGTTGGCAGGACTCGGTGATCGGATTGGATAACCTGCTTTATAAAGATGCAAAGAAAGAATTTTCCCTTACCTTCATGACCGGTTTTGGCGTGGACGGTTCGGATAAGGAGAAACAGGAAGATTTCGAAGGCGTGCGCGGTGCATTCGAAAGCAACCCGTTCGTCACGGCTGTCAAAGAGCACATTGTTGTCAAGAGGGCTTTAGGCGATGAACTGATCGGGCGCATGGAACAGCTGCTCTAATCCCGCGGCTTGCTTCTCGGATGATGTTCCAGTATCTCTTTCCGTAGGAACTGGCGATCGATGTGGGTATATATTTCGGTTGTGGTGATTTTCTCGTGTCCCAACATTTCCTGGATAGCGAGCAGGTTGGCGCCGCCTTCCAACAGATGGGTGGCGAAGGAATGGCGGAACGTATGCGGGCTCACGTTTTTTTTGATACCGGCCATTTCCGTCTGTTGCTTGATAATATGGAAAACCATGATCCGCGATAAAGCCGTTCCCCTCCGGCTCAGGAACAGGATATCTTCGAATCCCTTTTTCACCGGGACATGGTTGCGGTCATACAGGTAGTTTTTGATTTCTTTGATGGCAGTTTCCGAGATGGGAACCAGGCGTTGTTTGCTCCCTTTTCCTTCCACTTTGATAAATCCTTCGTCGAAATAAACGTCCGTGAAGCGCAGCGAGACCAGTTCCGACACGCGCAGTCCGCAGCTATACAAGACTTCGAGCATCGCCCTGTTTCGCTGCCCTTCCGGCAATGTCAGGTCGATCGTATCCAGGATGCTGTTTATCTCGTTGACAGTTAGAACTTCAGGTAGTTTCAGGCCGATCTTGGGCGATTCTAACAATTCGGTCGGATCAGTTGTTATATAATTGTCCAGGAACAGGAACCGATAGAAAGATTTGATCCCTGAAATGATCCTTGCCTGTGAACGTGGGTGAATGCCGATATCATGTAGGCGGGCAACAAACTGTTGCAGGTCGTCATATGTGACATCAGCATACTTCTTGCCTTCGCTTTCGACAAAATTTGTCAGTTTGTCAAGATCCGTCAGGTAAGCGTCGATAGAGTTGGCCGAGAGCGCTTTTTCCAGGCGGAGATATGTTTTGTATCGTTCTACTTTATCGTTTTCTTGGTGCATATTTTGATGTATGATTTTAGAGTTATGATGTATGATTGGCGGAAGGCGTTCGTGGGGCTTTGGAAAAAAGTTTCACAGGGCTTCCGGAGTTGAAACAAAAGTTTCAACTGTTTCCTTTGGACGAAACTTTTGTTTCATCCGGGGAAACTTTAGTTTCACTGGCGGGGAACAAAATTTTAATGCCGATGGAACTTCCGTCAGGTAGGCGGGGAACGAAGGCGGAATCATACTTCATAATTCATAAGTTTTTACTATCTTTGCCGGATATTTCCTGTCTGTAAAAGACAGGGCAAAGGTAATAAATTACGGCAAAATGAAGAAAATTCAGATTATCAACGGCCCCAATCTTAATCTGTTAGGCAAGCGCGAACCGACAGTGTACGGAAATACTTCGTTTGAAGGCTATCTGAGTGAATTGCGTGCCCAATATCCACAATGTGAAATTGCTTATTTTCAGAGCAATGTGGAAGGTGAGATGATAAACAAGATCCATGAGGTCGGCTTCGATTACGACGGGATTATTATGAATGCAGGCGCTTATACGCATACGTCCATTGCTCTCCACGATGCAATAAAAGCTGTAACGACTCCGGTTGTGGAGGTACATATTTCAAACGTACATGCCCGTGAATCTTTCCGTCACGTGTCCATGATTTCCGCTGCTTGCAAAGGAGTGATCTTAGGATTCGGGTTGGATTCGTACCGGTTGGCGGTGGAAGCGGTGATTCAATGAGGAGAGTGTGTCAAATATCGGTATTCATGGGACGCAGACAACGCAGACGAGCGCAGATTAACGCAGATATTATTAATTATCAGCAAAATAAATCTGCGTCCGTCTG
>ERZ780007.611-NODE-611-length-10933-cov-3.36293_pt1 | contig 10933 bp, 10 predicted proteins | sample MGYA00511872_ERZ780007 | MGnify/ENA primary metagenome ERZ780007 (study PRJEB29588, sample SAMEA2149603) | human gut metagenome | biome: human gut; feature: human-associated habitat; material: faeces | place: Denmark | collected 2008/2010 ... | reverse complement strand
AGTAGTTAAACAATAAGTTTTATCCGGGGAGAGACGACCTCTCTCCCCTCTATTAAATTGGTAATATGATCAGAAAAATATCCATTATAGCTCTCACGGCTCTCTCAACACTCGGAGCCAGAGCCCAGGAATCCCAAATATCCTCTTTGTATAGCGGGGCCTATTTCCTATCCATCGCTCCTGACGCTCGTGCCGGAGCTTTGGGTTCAATCGGAGCTTCAACTTCAGCCGATCCCTATTCTATTTTCTGGAATGCTGCAAAATCAGCCTTTACAGAAACCAAAGCCGAGTTGTCATACACCTACAGCCCCTGGATGCGGGACCTGGTCAAAGACATCAACTTGTCAAGTATCGGTTTTTCTTATAAACTCGACGATATGCAAACCATTTCTGCCGGATTCAGATATTTCTCCTTCGGAGATGTCATGTTTATCGGCGAAGACGGTCTGAATATGGGGGAACAAAACCCTTACGAAATGAGTATCGATATTGCCTATGCCCGCAAATTGGGCCAATACCTGTCTGCCGGCGTTACTTTAAAATACATCCGTTCAGAACTCGGAATGGGGCAGATGGTCGGAAACGTCAAGGCAGATCCGGCGAATGCTGTAGCTGCAGACATCTCATTGTTTTTCAATAAAAATGTCAATTTCCTGACAGAAAATGCCGTATGGCGGGCCGGCCTGACACTGGCAAATATCGGCTCGAAACTGAAATACGGAGGAGACAACCTATCTGCCGGGAGATCTTCGGTTAGGTACATCTTACGAACTCAATTTCAACAACCAACATTCACTGATGGTTGCCCTCGAAGCCGATGCCCTGATGACACCCCGGTATAAGGACAATGAAAAACCGGATAAATCCGGAGTAGGGGGATATTTTTCCTCTTTCGGCGATATCCAGTCCGACAATATCATGTGGGCCCTGGCAGCCGAATATTGGTATGCCAAGACAGTAGCCCTCAGAGCCGGAGTCCACCACGGTAACAATAATAACGGCCACCCGACCTGGTTCAGCACCGGTGTCGGATTACGCTACTACAACCTGTTGGCCGACTTCTCCTATGTTGCCGGAATCTCTGACAACAATCCGATAAAAAACAGCCTGCAATTTTCCATAGGTGTCAACTTCGATATCTTTAAGAAAAAAGCACAATAAAAATGAAGACCCTAAAAAAGCTGCCGAAAACGGCAGCTTTTTTACCTTTAAGAAAAAAGAAACTCCTTATGAAAAACGAGAAATATTGTTCATATAATTGTAAATTTTAAATTGCCCGGAAACCGGATTCGGTATCAGATTTTTTAATCTAAAGTCGTAAAATTAGTTCTATTAACATTATCGTTTCAATACCGTCGATTATACCAAAGAAAAGACATTCCCCGGTACGATTATCCCCCATCCTTTTTGCCATTCCCTTTATCGACAGAAGATTTATCCTTCTTTTCCTTCCGTTTTTTTAAATAATAACCGAGACATTCTGCCGCGATCCCCCCCCTATAGAGCCGAGAATAAACGATATTACAATTGATTCAATTTCTTCACTCATATTAAAATAACAATATGTTGAAAAATCGGCATTTTTTTCTAAAATAAACGTTTTATATTATTCGCGCAAGGATTTACTTCCTATAATCCAAAATGAATCGACAAGCAATCCGATAATGACAAACTCTATCACTTCAATTTTACAGATCTGTTTTAGTCCATAAAAATAAATTGCAAGGTGGGAAACAACATTTTTAAAATACAAAAGGAGCACTTTTATTTCAATACCGGATAAAAGATACTCCTTTAAAGAATCAATTAAACTTAAATCCCAAAGAGACATACAATCTCAAATAATTATCCACATGATCATTACTCGAATCGTAATACCTGACTCCTATACCGAATGTCGGCTTTACCTTTTGTTTGCCCAAATTATAAAAAACACCGGCATCATAATACGTATATTTCCAGTCTTTATTTTCGAGAGTTGTCCCGAATTTCCCCCTAGCATCCAAGACACCGTTATCAAAAGATAAAACATTATATCCAAGCCCGACTCCCAGCGTTTCGTTCATATAATAAGTTTTTAAACCATCGATCTTAAAAAGCCCGACAGAACTTTCAATATGTGTCGATACAAATAAATTATGAACGACATAATAACCCAAATCGATACCTACTTCAAAAGGTTTAAACCTTGAACTACTGAAAGACATATCGGTCCTCACTCCACCGGTAAAATTACACTCTTGTGCCTGAGTTACCAGACTGAAAGGCATTATAAAAAATAAAACAACAACAAACCTTTTCATAATATTCGTTTTTAAAGGGTTAAAACCGTCTGAAGATTTTATTCACGTTGAACACATTTCAAAATTATTTTTAATCTGTTTATTACAAATCTAACACACTTATCCCCTAAAAAACAAAAAAATACATCCCTTTCGATCTCATCAGAACAAACGTGAAATAACTGACAATGAAATCGTTACTAAAAAAAGTATATCATCCTGATCTCATCCATATAAAACACACCACACAAACATATGAAAATCAACATATTACACTTTGATCAAAAAGAAATATATTACTAACAGAATGACAATCAATATCATTACGATCTAAAAAAAGCTATTTTCAGAACGCATACCTTCAAAATATAAAATTGAAATTTAACGTCAGAAAATCAACGGGCCAGATTTACTAACAATCCATCCAGATATTGTTCCAGATTAATTTCTGGAGAAAGCCCCATCTTTCTTCTGAGATCCGAACGTTTATTGTAAAGGGAATTTTTATTGGTAAGATCATACATCTGCAACATAACGTCAACCGGCATTTTCAAATAAAGCAGACAGCAAAAATCCAAATCTTCATCGGTTAAATGGGGATACTCTCGCTTCAGGTAATCCACAATACCATTGTGCGACTGATTGACCCATGCATGCAGATTTGAGAAAAAACGTTCCTTACCGGTCTTAAGGTTGAGATTTTCTTTAAATGTTTCCAAAAATTGTTCTGGTTTTTTTTTCATCTTAATCGCCATATCGGCCAATGTTTTCAGAAAATTGATCCAGTCATCCAATACACACTTCAAAGAGTTGATTTTCTCCTCTTTTTCCCGTTCTTTCCGCTTGGCCCTATAAACAAACAGAGTCAATACACAAACAAAAAAGAAAAAGATCAAAAGAAAAATAATAAACAAATACACATTTATCGTATGCAACTCTTCATTTTCTGCCCGAAGCAATTCAGTCCGGTATTGCCGTTCCAGATTTTGTACCAACTTATCTTTTTCTACAACATAAATACTATCCCTCAACTCCCCTGCCCGCTTGACATAATCTAATGCTTTCTGATACTCTTTCTTTTGTTCATATAACATACTCCACATCTCATACGTGCCAATCGTTGCGTAAGGACTGGAATCCGGTCCTGTGTCATGCATAAGATAATATTCTGCTTTCTGCAAATCTTTTTCCTGTAAACAAATATACCCCCACAAAGCAAAATGACCTTCAGGAATCTCTCCGCCACAATATCTATTATATATATCACTCAACAAGTCCTTGGCTTTCTTTATATCTTTATAATAAAAAACGAAATTAGTACCTATTTGTTGAACAAGTGATAATACATTCAGCGTATCTTTCAACTGGCAGGCAATATCTAAAGCCTCATAAAACAGCCGGTTTGCTGCTTCTTTATTTTCCAGAAGAATAAGAGCACTACCTTCCTCTCTCAATGTATAACTCAAATTTCTTAACTTACCGCCTTTTCGAAAAGCATCACTGGCTTTAGCAAACATTCTTACAGTCGCTTCTGCATTTGCCTGAGTATCGTATAGATACCCCATACGGCTATATATCAACCCCTGCAAATTATACTGCTCTTTTCCGACATATTTTTCCGCTGACACAAAAGCAGCCACGGCTTCTTCTGTACGACCGGCATTTTCATGAATTCTTCCCAGATAATAATACATTTTTGCCCGATCTTCATACTTACCGTTTTGCGAAAAATATTCCACTGCCGGACGAATCACAGAATCGGTTTCCAAATCGATATAATTCTTATCCAACAATTCAGAAAATAATAAAGAATAACGTGCCCGTTCCTGCCGTTTCATCAGACTCGACTCGTCGACAGTATGCAACAACATCAAAGCACTGTCAGGATGTTCAGCAGCCATTCCCTCTACCCGGTTCAGCACACCTAAGTCTATCCGTCTCTTTTCCAGAGCCGAACGATCATTACCGCACCCCCATATTGTAACAATATACAACAGAAAAATAATCCGGAACATATTCGATTTTAAACAGTTTTGATAACAAATATAAACATTCATTTCATTTTTCAACTTCTTAAAACTTGAAAATGCCTTTTTAAGCCGTCATTTTTATTTATTATCACGTTAAAAAAACTGTTTAGAATAAAAGAATATCAAAATTCAATTTTTCATAAAACACAGATCAGAACTTATCTGTTTTCCCATAAAAGAATATTAAAACCGAATACAAGTCCCAAAAACTAATGTCTCCCGCTATCCATTCGTTCATATAATTGTAAATTTTAAATTGCCCGGAAACCGGATTCGGTATCAGACTTTTTAATCTAAAATTCACAAAAACGCTTTTAGTATAGACCCGATATATCGCTAAAACTTCAAAGTTCCCAGTTTTCTTACAGGGAAGAAATGGGGGCACAATCTAAAATCGTAAATCTAAAATCTACAATTTATACACATTTTTCAGGTAAGTATCCAATTCAGCAAAAGAAGTGAACTTATCTATTCTTCCATCCGGGAAACGGAGGATAAAATCATCCGGAGCAGCAGCTTGTAGCAGAAAGGCTACATCTTTCCCTTCCGTTGCACAACAAAATCCGTTACGCATCAAAATATTATTCACCCAGAACAACAATTCGCCGGATGCCTCCACCTGCACTTGTATTCCTTGCGATGGCAAAGGCCGGAAGCTACCGCTCGTTTTGTCAAAGACAATCTCATTGCGGGCAAAAAAATGATCCATCGTTCCCCGAAATACCAACTCTTCCGTAATGCCGCATTGGAGTCCTTCTGTCCGGGAAAGCAGCCACAGGCGGTCACTCAGTAACAGCGCCTGCTCCAGATCATGCGTCGAAAGCAGAATCGTCTTCCCCTGCTCTGCCGCCAATTTATGTAACAAACTCATAATTTCGATCCGGCTGACAACATCCAGAAAAGCCGTCGGTTCATCCAACAAAAGTACGGGACATTCTTGTGCCAATGCTCTTGCAATCATAACCTTTTGACGTTCCCCATCAGACAGTTCCGCCACATAATGATCCGCTTTCGCACCGATTCCCACTGCATCTAAAGAATCCCGGATAATTGTGTAATCTTTTTCTTTCAAACGTCCGAAAAAACCGGTATGCGGATGACGTCCCAAAGACACCAGATCGAATACCGTCAAGCCGCCGGTCATCGTCTTATCTGTCAATACAAGGCCTATTTTCCGGGAAATTTCCTGTTCGGTACAGACAGACAATTCCCTTCCTTCCAACAGTATACTTCCCCCCAACGGACGCTGCGATCCACTGATAGTCCGCAGCAATGTAGATTTCCCGGCTCCGTTAGGCCCCAATAAACAGGTCAATTCTCCACGACGAAGTCCGAAAGAAAGCTCCGTATATAATACTTTTCTCCCTCGTCTTCCCAAGCGGTAACCGATGGATAAATTCCTGGCTTCTATCATTGAATCTCGCTGCATATATTTAACCGAAGGCTTACAAGCCTCTAACCGTTGATTTAACTCAATTGAAATATTGTATCTTTTTCTGATTGACAATCACATAAATAATAACCGGAGCTCCTAATACCGGTGTAATGGCATTCAAAGGAATCACTCCGGCACTTCCCGGCAACACACTCAATAAGTTACACAACAAAGCTATGAAAGAACCGCATAACAAGGTCACCGGCATCAATAATTTGTGATTTGAGGTACCCAGCATCAACCGGGCAATATGGGGCACAGCCAAACCGATAAAAGCAACCGGACCGCAGAATGCCGTCGTGACAGCCGTCAATATTCCCGTACTGATCAATAACAATATACGTACCCGCTTTACGTTAACCCCCAGATTCTCCGCATACCGCTCTCCCAGCAACAAAGCGTTCAAAGGCTTGATCAACACCAAAGCCAATAGCAATCCCAAGGCCAGTATACCGCAAAAATAAGGCAATTGTTCGGCCGATACACCCGAAAAATCGCCCATACCCCACATGGTATACGAAAATACCCCTTCGGCCGTAGAAAAAAAGTTCAGTAAAGAGATTGCCGAAGAAGTGATATAGCCGATCATGATTCCGATGATCAGAAGCATCACATTACTCCGAATCAAAGTCGAAAAAAAGATAATGATACCCAATATCGTAATGGCTCCGGTAAATGCACCGAATATAACCGCCATATAACCTGAAAAAGAAAGCCCGACAACCACACCTCCGACTGTACCTCCATACAGCAGCATCACCAAAGCCACTCCCAGACTCGCCCCCGAATCAATACCCAGGATAGAAGGCCCGGCCAACGGATTGGCAAAAACCGTCTGTAACATCAAACCGGCTACAGCCAAGGCAGCTCCGGCAAACATGGCCGTTACAGCCTGCGGCAAACGGGTTTGCAAAATAATATACATCCAGGTATCCTTTTCCGTCCCTTCACCCATCAATATGGACAAGACCGAACGAAAAGGAATCTTCGCCGATCCCAGGAACAGATTGGCAGCGAATAAAATACCCAAAAGTAATAATATACACCAGACGATACGATACTTCATTTATCCAGTTTTTAATTTCAGATTAACGAAACTACAGTTCCGATTCGTATCTCAATCAAAACCGTAAATCGTAAACCCAAAACTCTTTTCAACCTTATATCCCGATCTACAATCTAAAATCTAAAATTTAAAATTTAAAATTTAAAATCCCCCTCCCTCACTCTTTCATCTTGCTGTAATACCTCAATTGATAATCAGGCAAAAGTTCGGGATGAAAAATCTTTACCAAATCCTTCAACAGATAATCCGGACGAATCGGAACCTCTTCATAATAGGGAACAACTCCCGTATTACAGGTAAAGATATTGTGTTTTTTCCAGGCTGCAAAATTAGCATAGGGAGTATATTCCCGTTTCAAATCTTCGTAACTCATTTCCTGTGCCCGGTTGTACTTAATCAACCAAAAGTCAGCCTCACCACCCTGTTCAAAAACACTTTCAAAAGACAAGGGAAATGAACCGGCATGCTCATCGTCTTTCCAGCAATAACCGGCTCCGGCATCCTGAAGGAAACGGCCCATATAACTGCGGCCTCCGGAAATATACCACATAGAGCCGTATTTCATTTCCGTCACCACAGAAGGACGCTCCTCAACGCTATCTACTAAAGCTTTTACGGCATTATATGACTCAACAATTTCTTTAAAAAGCGAATCGGCTAAAGCCTCTTTTCCAAAAAACAAAGCCTGGAAACGAATCCATTCCGCCCGTCCCAAGGGAGTCGACTCCATATAATCCACGCATTTGATCTGTGGAATTCCGGTTTTCTCCACCCGTCCATAAGGGGCATTGCTTAAAGGAGAAGTAATCATAGCATCCGGCTCCAATTCAATCAATTTTTCCACATCGGGGGCGGAAGCTTCACCGATATCCGTAATTTTACCCTCCGCCAATCCCCGGCACACAAAATCCAAATCGATATAACGCGATTCACAAACCCCGATTAATTCATCGCGTACACCCAACATTTCCAACCAACCGCAATGTACCGATGTCGCTGCAACGACTCTTTCCAAAGGCACCCGTACTACAATCCCCGGCGGTAAATCCGCCGGCAATTCACGATCCCGGGCTACAAGAACATAATGTGCCAATAATTTGGTCGTATCCCAGGGATCACGAATGCTCACCTCCGTATAATCAGCACCACGACGTACCGTATACCCCGTAGCGTATTCTACCCGGCAATTTTCTTTACCTTCCTGTTGTGTTTTACCTTTCTGCCCGCAAGATACAAGCAGAAAGATAAAAACCGATATCAGACAAAATGCGGATCGTCTCATTCGAAAAATACGGCATTATTAGGTGAAATACCACCACTACCGAATTTTTTAATCAACTTTCCATTCCTGGAAAAACGATAAACATCACCGGTATTGGTATAATCGGAAGTACCGATGTAAATATCTCCGGTATACGGATCTATTTCCATCATCATAATACTTTCGGTTTTCAAAGACTCAGCATCTCCGGTCAGGGTCAGGAAAGAGTTTTCGTTCAATTTCCTTGTCTTCGCATTGTAAGTGAAAAAGTTATTCGTCGTCACATAAGGCTTAACAGACCAGTCGGTAACGGAGTTTACCAAATATATTATATCGCCATGCGCTGTCATTTTTGTGGCAACAGCAATATTATCACAGGTGCCGTTTGCAACGTTCAGACGCTGCAACGCATAAGGGATATCTCCGTAATTCCCATAAGAAAGTACATAAATATCACCGGCAGCCTCGACGATAAGATTCGGATTCTGTACAACCGTGATTATCTTTTCAACCGTAAAAATACCTAAATTGATGACAGAAACCGTCGTACCGGCTCCATAACCGGAATTGGCCACATACAATTTATCATTTTCTTCTACAATCTGTTCCGGATTAGCACCGACAGTAACATACTTCTCAATCGTCAGATCAGTCGTATCTATGCGGGCCACCTGGCCGCTCCAAAGCGTAACGTATAATTTTCCGTCTTCTGCCGCCATATACCGGGGCTGACCATCAGCCGGAGAGAACGTAATCGCTTTCAATTCTCTGCCCAGGCTATCCAATTTCACCAAACGACTCGAACCGTACACTGTTATATACACCCGATTTCCATAGGTAATCATGTCCTGACCGGCATCCCCCAATTTTTTATCGTTCAGCGCATAATACAAATCGGCAGTTATTCCTCCCGTCTTCGGATTATAGGCCGTAATACTGGCATTATTTCCCTGATAACTTCCTTCGTTAAGAATCAATATTCCTGACGTAATATCATCGTCATCGTCGTCATCATCGCTGCAGGATATAAAACAACTGACGGATAAAAGGCATAAAGCACTCAAAAATAAACTTCTGAATTTCATTTTTTTCTATTTAAATTAAACCATACTATTAAAACCAAACCATACCTTTAAAATCTTAGATTGACGATTAAACAAATCGGATAACGAATCAGTTTGTCAAACAATTTAAAATCCATACCTACCTCGATTTTGATTCACGATTCCTCCTTTTTGCAGGAGAGGATTATAGGTATAATCTAAAATCATCAATCTAAAATCTAAAATCATCAATCTAAAATTAAAACACCCAGGTCATACCCAAACGATAGGATCGTCCCGGCATGGGGTAAAACTGAATCACATCGTATTGCTTATCCGTAAAATTGATTAACTCAGCCTGGATGCGCAACCGGCAACTCTTCAACACAAACTCCCGGGATACCGAAGCCGAATGCTCCGCATACCCATCGATACGATTGGCCCGGATATTTTGAGGCAAACTGTAGCGTTCTCCGGCTCCCATAACGGTATAAGCCACATTCGCCCAAGGCATCTCCAGATTCAGAGCTCCGTTTCCGGAATGCTTCGGTGTATAAGGTATCTGGTCCTTATAATTTTTGTCTTTCGAATTGGTAACGTCGATCGCTTTCTGATAGGTATAACCGCCCGATATACGCAACCGGATATCCTCCCTGAAAGCCAACGTTACGGCTAAAGCGACATCCACACCGGTAATATCCACTTCTCCCAGATTCATCATCTTCCATACATAGGTCGTCGGCCGGGCGACAATTTTATCCTCTACCCGGTTGTAATACCCGTCGACAGTCAGTGATACATAAGGAACAACTTCCGTCAAACTCCCGTTCCAGGTTATTCCGGCATTGAACTCTTTTGCCAATTCCGGTTTCAACCCGGTATTTCCCATACGCAGGTAATACAAATCATTAAACGTAGGTACCCGGAACGTACTCTTATACAAAAAACGGAAATACAAATTCTCTCTCTCCCAAGGTCGTAGTGACAAACTTACCGCTGGAGTCAGTTTTTCCCGGTTTTTAGGTCGTTTCCCGCTTTTCACGTCATCTATCGTATACGTATTCAGCAAATTAGCCGTCAATGACATAAAACGATACTGATATTTGACGGCCAATGCTGACAGTAAAGTATAACGTGTCGGGAAAGGACATTCCGGAAGATTATTCCACAATTTGTTTACAGACAAATCGGTAGCCCATGAAACGGATAAATTTTTCCGGGGCTGATATAAAGCGGTAACCGTCCCGTAATATTCATGCTGGCGATTCCGGTCGATCTGTTCCCCGTTCTCATATTTTACGTTGACGTCCTTGTATTTATTCCAGGAATAATTGTATTTCAATGCCGCTTTCAATGTCCATGCCCGGTTAAAACGTTTCTCATACCCGGCCTGGGCAAAGAAATTCTGATCCCACAACCGTTCCTTATTATAGGGATTATAATAAATCACACCTCCCGGCAGTCCCCGTTCCGACTGAAAATAGTAAGCCTTAGCCGTCAACTGGCTGCTATCTCTCAATAGCGTGTAAAGATTTGCTTCCGTATGCCAGGACAAAATATCCGAATTGTAACGTTTCTCCCGGGTGACCAATTTGCCGTTCTCCAAAGTAAAAGGATATGCACCGTCTGCCCGCAGAAAATTACCGTCGACGGACAAAGTTGTCCGGTCTGTCACCTTAGCGGCATACCGAAGGTAAGGATTCACCATTCCGAAAGAACCGCCTTTTACCCGGGCTTGCAGGCTATATTTCCGATTATGAACAAATACGGGCCGTTCGGTTTGAATACTCAGTACACCGGCAGAAGCAAACATTTT
>ERZ780007.586-NODE-586-length-11222-cov-4.73583_pt1 | contig 11222 bp, 13 predicted proteins | sample MGYA00511872_ERZ780007 | MGnify/ENA primary metagenome ERZ780007 (study PRJEB29588, sample SAMEA2149603) | human gut metagenome | biome: human gut; feature: human-associated habitat; material: faeces | place: Denmark | collected 2008/2010 ... | reverse complement strand
TTGATCTGACGGTGAGTCCGCCGCAGATTCTCCGCCCCGGATATATCACCCGGGAAAAGCTCAGTGCGGTGTTGGGAACGGTGGACACAGATGCCACGATCCTGCGGGCAGACAGTGGACAGGCCCCCAAGGCACCTGGGATGAAATACAGACATTATGCCCCCAGGGGTGAACTCACCATTGTGGAAGGTACGCCGGAACAGGTGAGAGAATATATCAACCGGGAAGCCGCAGCGGATCATGCGGCAGGAGAGAAGACCGGTATTATCGGAACGGAAGAAATGCTTTCCGGGTATACGGCAGATGTGGTAAAAAGTGTCGGCAGCCGCAGGGATGAAGACAGCATTGCCAGACATCTGTATACGATCCTGAGAGAATTCGATGATGAAGGTGTCACCAAAATCTATTCTGAGGGATTTTCCACGGATGGTTTCGGACAGGCTATTATGAACCGGCTGCTGAAAGCGGCGGGGCATAAGGTTGTAAAGCTTTAAATTTCATTTTAAATATAAGGAGAATAAAAATGATAGCAATCGCAAGTGATCATGGTGGATATGATCTGAAAGAAAGAGTTAAAAAATATTTAGAGGAGAATAATATTCCTTTTCAGGATTTTGGATGCGACAGCAAGGCAAGCTGTGATTATCCGGTATTCGGGCATGCGGCAGCAAAGGCTGTGGCAGCCGGTACCTGCGAAAAGGGCATTGTGATCTGCACGACCGGTATTGGTATCAGTATTTCAGCTAATAAAGTAAAAGGTATCCGTTGTGCATTGTGTTCGGAGCCGCTCTCTGCAAAAATGACCAGGCTGCACAATGATGCCAATATGCTGGCAATGGGAGCAGGCATCGTAGGAGAGAATCTGGCACTGGAGATCGTTGAGACCTTTTTGAACACACCCTTTTCCGGAGAAGAGAGACACAGCCGCAGAATCAGCCTGATCGAAGAGATCTGAGCTGGGGCGCAAAATACAACCAACAACACTAAAACACAGGAGGACAATCATATGTCAAAAGTAGTAGTTATGGACCATCCCTTAATTGAGCAGAAGATCGGAATCATCCGCAGAAAGGAAACAGGAACCAAGGATTTCAGACAGAACATCAGCGAGATCGCCATGCTGATCGGCTATGAAGCTACCAAGGATCTGAAGCTGGAAGAAGTAGAGATCGAGACTCCCATCTGCAAGACTACCGTAAAACAGTTAAAGGGTAAAAAACTGGCACTGGTACCCATCCTGCGCGCAGGCCTTGGTATGGTAGACGGAATGCTGTCCCTGATCCCGGCTGCAAAGGTAGGACATATCGGACTGTACCGTGATCCGGAGACCTTAAAGCCCGTAGAATATTACTGCAAGCTGCCTGCAGACTGTGCAGAGCGTGAAGTATTCGTCGTAGATCCCATGCTGGCCACCGGCGGTTCTTCCATCGCAGCCATCCAGCTGCTGAAGGACAAGGGATGCAAGAGCATCCGTCTGCTGTGCATCATCGCAGCACCCGAAGGCGTGAAGGCAATGCAGGAAGCACATCCCGATGTGGATATCTATATCGGAGCAATGGATCAGAAGCTCAATGATCACGGATATATCGTTCCCGGACTGGGAGATGCTGGAGACCGTATTTTCGGTACCAAATAAAGGAGACACCAATGAGTGCCAAGCGCAGTGACTATATCAGTTGGGATGAATATTTCATGGGGGTAGCCCACCTGTCGGGGATGCGGTCCAAGGATCCGAATACCCAGGTGGGAGCCTGCATTGTCAGCCCGGACAATAAGATTCTGTCTATGGGATACAATGGGTTCCCCAAGGGTTGTTCCGATGATGAGTTTCCCTGGGAGAGGGAGAATGACAAGGATAGTAATCTGACAAAATATCCCTTTGTGACACATAGTGAACTGAATGCAATTTTGAATTACCGCGGAGGATCTTTAGAGGGCACGAAGCTGTACGTGTCCCTTTTCCCCTGCAATGAGTGTGCGAAAGCCATCATTCAGGCAGGGATCCATACCGTAGTATATGACAGCGACAAATATCGGGGAACACCCTCCAACCGGGCAGCCAGGCGGATGTTTGATGCGGCGGGAGTGGAGTGCGTTCCATACAGCAGGACAGGACGTACGATACATATCGGGGTCTGAACGACAGATTAAAGGAGTATGAACGGTTGAAGCGCCTACAGAAGACAGCTGTACTGCTTGCAGCGGTGATCCTTGCAGGAGCCTTTTCTTCAGAAGACATCAAAGTAGAAGCTACCAGCAGTACCTGGCAGCAGATTCAGAAGGAACAGCAGGAGAAAAATGAACTGCAGAACCAGCTGAATCAGGAAAATGATAATCTGGAGAACCTGAAGGGAGAGCAGAATTCCCTCAAGGGACAACTGAATAATCTGAACGGTCAATTGACGGAGGTCAGCAATAATCTGGCGGATCTGGAACAGCAGATCGCGGATAAGGAGCAGGAGATCGCAGATACCCAGGACAGCCTGGAGAAAGCAAAGGCTACCGAAGAGTGGCAGTATGAGTGCATGGTGATCCGGGTCCGGGATATGTATGAACGGAACGAGACCAGCTATATCAATGCGATCCTGAGTGCCCAAAGCTTCGATAAACTGTTGAATGCTGCGGATTTTTTTGAACGGATCGTTGCCTATGACCAGAAAAAACTCAAAGAATTCGAGGAAAACCGCCAGCTGATCGAAGAGGAAGAGGCAAGGCTTCAGACAGAGAAGGCAGAGCTGGATGATCTGAAATTAGAAGCGGAAGCTGAAAAAAGCAAGGTATCCGGTCTGATCAGTCAGACATCCAACAATATTGCCAAATATGCCGGAGACATCTCCGAAGCGGAACAGAGAGCCCTGGCATACGAAGCGGAGATCAAGAAAAAAGAGGATAATCTGGAAACCCTCAGAAAAAAGCTTGCCGAAGAGATCGCTATGTCCCAGAAAGCGGCAAATGCCACCTGGCGGGATATTTCCGATATCTCTTTCGAAGAGGGAGACAGATATCTGTTAGCCAATCTGATCTACTGTGAAGCGGGAGGCGAACCCTATGACGGTCAACTGGCGGTAGCCAGCGTTGTGATCAACCGTGTCAGAAGTTCGGTCTATCCCAACACGGTGGTGGGTGTGATCTATCAGAACAAACAGTTCTCACCGGTAGCCAGTGGACGGCTGGAACTGGCTCTGGCTGCTAACAAGGCCACGAGCCGTTGCTATCAGGCGGCGGATGAGGCAATGTCCGGAGTGACGAATGTAGGCAATTGCGTGTATTTCCGTACCCCGGTGGAAGGACTGACCGGCATCAGTATCGGTGGCCATATATTTTACTAAGGTGAAAGTGATAATCTATGAAAATCAACATCGTAGAACGAGAAGGGTATTCCAACAGAATTATGAATTGGAAGATCTATGTGAGGAAGGATCTGACAGTAGCCAAGGCATCATATTATATATGAAGAGCGCCTGCAACAGACTTGTCTGCAGAAACGGCAACTATATGGCAGAAGCTCCGGACGGTCGTCTCGGGTTTGAAGATGAAGGGTATCTTTCGCTGTTTGGCGATGATGATATTTTTGTAGAATCCAACATGATAAAACTTCGTTCCCAGAACCCGGCAGCCTATGCTGTGACACAGGAGCAGGAGGTTGGGGCTGCCCTTCAGTGCCTGTCCAGAAAAGAAGGAATTCCTTATACAATGGTCAGTTTTGAAGTGTTCAATCGTAACCGTAAATGGTCTGATAAAGACGTTACTCTGAATAGTTCAGTAATTACAGCCCACTTTTCTCCAAAGGACTTTGGAGACGGTCGAATTTGTCACGATAGATGATCGTGATCAGGTTGTTTAACTGGCGCAGGCAGGCAGTCATCTGTGCCTGCGTGATCAGACCTTTTTCCAGTGCCTCTGCCAGCTCGTCCAGGTCAACAACATGCATTCTTCCATCGGGATAGAGGATAATGTCAGCCAGCAGATCGGTAACGATCAGGGCATTGTCCTCCGGACGGCGGGTGTATTCTACAATATCGCAGTACCAGTACAACAGAGACCCGTCATGACGGTAGAACTTGCTGATCTTGAACCCTTCCTTCAGATAATAGCAGGAACAGCCATGGGAAAAAGTAGTCTTGGGATTCAGCGTTTTCCATTTTGTCAAAATATAATCATCGTTCTGTTCTACGATAATATCATCTTTTAACAAAATACATTCTTCCGGGATCAGGCGTTTCCGGTAGATCTGAAGTTCGTTGTTCATAGCATTTCTCCTTTATATCAATTGATAGCGTTCAAAGTTCCGGGAAAGGAATAAAAGGCAGTGGCGGCACGGTGTGAGGACACAAGGTCTTCTCCATCCAGATCATGTCATGCCATTCCCCCTGCTTGAAGCCGGAAGCATGAAAATGTGCCACGGTCTTGTAACCGTGCTTCTCATGAAAAGCAATACTGGGCGGATTCGGATAAGTAATGCAGGCACATACATTGCAGATATGTTGTGCTGTCAGATATTCCTCCAGCTTCTGATAAAGAAGGCAGCCAACACCACTGCTTCGAACATCCTGACTGATATAAATGGAGGTTTCCACAGACCAGTTGTAGGCAGCACGTCCTTTGAAAGCGGAAGCGTAAGCATAACCTATGGGAATACCGCTTTTCTCGGCCACCAGATAAGGGTAACGGGCGAGGGTATGCCGGATGCGTTCGGCGAATTCCTCCACGGAAGGAACCGTGTATTCAAAAGTGATCGAGGTGTTCTCCACATAGGGAGCGTAAATGGCAGCCAGGGCTTCGGCATCTTCCGGTGTGGCGGTCCGGATCTTAATTTCATCATTGGCAGTGGTCTGCATTGCGGCAATCCCTCTTTCTGTGATCATTCATAATTTCTGTAAAATAGTTACTCAAATAGTACTTCCGAGAAAGTATCCGAGTCAATCTTTTTTTAGGTGGAATTTATATTTTTTTTACGATTTCAGCAAGGGGATTTTACTGGACAGAGCGTTCAGATTTCGTTATAATGACTATAGGTTTGTCTTGTGGGGACAAAATATACTTAAAAATGAACAAAAATATATGCTTAGAGCAGAAATCAACACGGAGAGAAAGCAGTGTCAAGAAAAAAGAAACCCTATGACAGAACCGTATTCCGTTCGATTGCGCTGATCATGCAATTCGGTATCAACATGCTGGTGCCGATCTGCCTGATGTCGGCGGTGGGTGTCTGGATGGACAAACATTTCGGAACGAACTTCTGGATGATCCTGCTTTTCTGTATGGGAGCAGTGGCCGGAGGGCAGAATGTATACCGTATGGCCAGGACAATTTATGATGACAGCGATGAGAAACACACTAAAAAAGATAAATAGAACCGTTTTGGAGATGGACTTAGGAATCCTGTTTCTGGGAGTGCTGGCACAGATCATCGGAGCCTTTATCGCGAAGGATAAAATGATGTATGCAGGGAGCCTGTGGCTCGGTGTCTTGCTTGCGCTTGCAGCAACATATCATATGTACCGTTCCCTGGACCGGGCGCTGGATCAGCCGGAGAAGACTGCACAGAAGATGATCTTCCGCGGATATATCCTGCGTTATGTGATACTGATTTTTATATTGCTGGTGCTTATGAAGACAGAGGTGATGAATCCTCTGATCTTCTTTTTCTCCTATGTGATATGTATGAAAGTAACGGCGTTTCTACAGCCGCTTACCCATAAATTATGTAATAAAATGTTTCATGAAACGGATCCGATTCCCCAGGCGATGCCGGAGGAGACTGCCGGAGGCGAAAATGCCCCGGAGAACCCGGAAGGAGCCGAAAAGAACGGAGAAGTGACAGAACAACAGAATAAATAATAAGGAGGTGAAACGATGGAACATGGAATTTTGTTATCCGGTGCCGATAATATCGATTTTATGATACATGGCGTGTTTAAGTATTCCTTTTTCGGTCATGAGGTATGGATAACGACCACACATGTGTGTGTGTTGATCGTCATGTTGATCATCATTGGTTTTGCTATTGTCGCCAACCGCTGTATGGCCAAAGCCAGAGAAGTGCCGGAAGGCTTTCAGAATGTGGTGGAGCTGATCGTGGAGAAGCTGGACGCCATGGTGGATACTCCCATGGGCAAGGCGGCACCGAAGTTCTATAACTACATTGGAACGATCTTCATCTTCATTCTGGTGAGTAATATTTCCGGTCTGCTGGGACTTCGTCCCCCCACAGCGGATTATGGTGTGACACTGCCCCTCGGCGTACTGACTTTTCTATTGATTCATTATAACCAGTTCAAGTACCAGAAGCCGAAGGAGATCTGGGAAGGCATGTGTTCCCCGCTGCCGCCCTGGCTGCCGATCTGGCTGCCCATCAACCTGATCAGTGAGATCGCTGTACCGATTTCGTTGTCTTTACGTCTGTTCGCAAACGTATTGTCCGGAACGGTAATGATGGCATTGATCTACGGATTGTTAGGTGTGATCGCTACGGCGTGGCCCGCAGCGTTGCATGTGTATTTTGACCTGTTCTCCGGAGCCATCCAGACATACGTATTCTGTATGCTGACGATGACTTATATCGCAAATGCAAGAGGAGACGCGTAAGCTTAAAATGCTAGAAAGATTCTGAAAGAATCTCAATAATAGGAGGATTTACTATGGATTTTAATGAAAACTTTATCTTAGGTTGTTCCGCAATCGGTGCAGGTCTGGCAGTTCTCGCCGGTATCGGACCCGGTGTAGGACAGGGTATCGCAGCAGGACATGCTGCCGCAGCAGTAGGACGTAATCCCGGTGCTAAGTCCGAGATCACTTCCACCATGTTATTAGGACAGGCAGTTGCCGAGACCACCGGTCTGTACGGTCTGCTGATCGCTATGCTGCTGTTGTTCGTAAAGCCCTTACTTCCCTGATTAAACGAAAGGAATGCGGATGAAAATGATACTATTAACAGAAGGCGAGACCATGTCAAGACTGTTTGACCTGGACTGGCAGCTGCTGGCAGATTCCTGCCTGATGATCATTGCCATCTTCGTATTGTTCCTGGCGCTCAGCTATTTCCTGTTCAATCCGGCGAGAAAGTTCTTAAATGATCGTAAAGAGAAGATCAGAGGAGAACTGGAAGAAGCGAAGACCAGTCAGGAAAAAGCCGCAGAACTGAAGGAACAGTATGAGGCGAAGCTGAAAGACATCGACAAAGAGGCAGAGGATATCTTAAGTGATGCCAGAAGACGGGCACTCCAGAACGAGGAGCGCATCGTCGCACAGGCGAAGGAAGAAGCAGACAGAATCCTGGCGAGAGCACAGGAAGAAGCCAGACTGGAAAAACAGAAAATGTCCGACGAGATCAAACAGGAGATCGTATCCGTGGCATCTGTCATGGCAGGTAAGCTTGTGGGTGCGTCCATAGACACCGCCAGACAGAACAGTCTGATCGAAGAGACGCTGAAGGAAATGGGTGAGGACACATGGCAAAATTAGTTTCCAAAGTCTATGGAGAAGCCCTTTTCGAAGTGGCGGTCGACCATGGGAATGCGATCCGTCTGATGAATGAGACCGCAGAACTTCAGAAGATCCTGGAAGACAATCCCGATTTTGATAAGCTGATGAAGCATCCCGGGATTCCCAAGCAGGAGAAACTCTCCATGGTGGAGAAGGTTTTCCGGGGCAGGGTAAGCGACGATCTGGCAGAATTTTTGAAGATCGTGGTGACCAAGGAACGCTACGGTTCATTAAAGGCAATTTTTGCTTATTTTACCGAACTGGTCAGAGAATCGGAAGGAATGGGAACCGCATATGTAAGTACTGCAGTGGAGCTGACGAAGGAACAGAAACAGGCAGTGAGAGAAAAGCTGCTTCGAACGACTTCTTATCAGTCCTTTGATGTGTATTACCATGTGGATCCGACACTGATCGGCGGAATGGTGATCCGGGTAGGTGACCGGGTAGTGGACAGCAGTATCCGGACCAAACTCGAAGATATGAAGAAACAATTATTAAATATTCAGCTGGGATGACCGGCTGAAAGAAAGGTGCGACAGATCCATGAATTTAAGACCAGAAGAAATAAGTTCCGTCATTAAGGAACAGATCGAAAGATATTCTTCCCAGCTGGATGTCTCCGATGTCGGAACCGTCATCCAGGTAGCGGATGGTATCGCTCGTGTACATGGACTGGAAAATGCCATGCAGGGTGAGCTGTTACAGTTCCCCGGCGATGTGTATGGCATGGTGCTGAATCTGGAAGAAGATAATGTCGGTGTCGTATTGCTTGGCAGTGCCAGCAATATCGAAGAGGGCGATATTGTCAAGACCACCGGACGTGTGGTAGAGGTGCCCGTAGGTGATGCATTGCTTGGACGAGTAGTGAACTCCTTAGGACAGCCCATCGATGGCAAGGGCCCCATACAGACCGATAAATTCCGCAAGATTGAGCGTGTGGCAAGTGGTGTTATCACTCGTAAGAGCGTAGACACGCCGCTCCAGACAGGTATCAAGGCAATCGACTCCATGGTTCCCATCGGAAGAGGTCAGCGTGAGCTGATCATCGGTGACCGTCAGACCGGTAAGACCGCTATTGCGATCGATACGATCATCAACCAGAAGGGTCAGAACGTAAAATGTATCTATGTAGCCATCGGTCAGAAAGCATCTACCGTGGCAAATATCGTAAAGACACTGGAGGAGTTCGGTGCCATGGCATATACCACCGTTGTGGTATCCACGGCAAGTGACCTGGCTCCCTTACAGTACATCGCTCCTTATTCCGGCTGTGCGATCGGTGAGGAGTGGATGGAGAACGGAGAAGACGTACTGGTAGTGTATGATGACTTAAGTAAACATGCTACCGCATACCGTACACTCTCCCTGCTCCTTCGTCGTCCACCCGGACGTGAGGCATATCCCGGTGACGTATTCTATCTGCATTCCAGACTGTTAGAGCGTGCGGTCCGCATGAGTGACGAATACGGCGGAGGTTCCCTGACGGCGCTTCCCATCATCGAGACCCAGGCAGGAGATGTATCCGCATACATTCCTACCAACGTAATTTCCATTACCGACGGACAGATCTATCTGGAGACAGAAATGTTCAATTCCGGTTTCCGTCCCGCGGTAAATGCAGGTCTGTCAGTATCCCGTGTAGGTGGTGCGGCACAGATCAAGGCAATGAAGAAGATCGCGGCGCCGATCCGTACCGAGCTTGCTCAGTACAGAGAGCTGGCTTCCTTCGCACAGTTCGGATCTGAACTGGATGCAGATACCAAGGAGAAGTTAGCGCAGGGCGAACGTATCAAGGAAGTGCTGAAGCAGCCTCAGTACCAGCCTATGCCGGTACAGTATCAGGTTATCATCATCTCTGCGGTGACCAAGAGATTCCTTTTGGATGTGCCGGTAGAGGACATCACCAGATTTGAGAAGGAATTCTTCGATTATCTGGATACTAAGCATCCCGAGATCCCCGCAGCCATCGCTGAGGAAAAGGTGATCTCCGATGCTACGGAAGAAAAGCTTGTGAAGGCACTGAATGATTTCAAGGCAGAGTTTCTGAAATAAGTGTGTCAGCCGTGATATACGGCAGAATGAGAGGTAACTATGGCATCAATGCGTGATATCAAGCGCCGTAAGACCAGCATTCAGGGCACACAGCAGATCACCAAGGCGATGAAGCTGGTATCTACGGTAAAGCTTCAAAGAGCCAGAGCAGGTGCAGAACGTTCTCAGACGTATTTTGACTGTATGTATGATACCGTAAATAATATCCTGTCCAGGGTAGGTCATCTGGAACACAAGTATCTTGTCCCGGGGGCTTGTCCGAAAAAGGCGGTCATTGTCATTACCTCCAATCGAGGTCTGGCAGGCGGTTACAATTCCAACGTAGCCAAACTGATCACCGGACAGGAGGACTGGAAGACAGAAGACGTGGTAGTCTATGCCATCGGTAATAAGGGCCGGGAGATCCTGGAGAGAAAAGGATATACCGTGAAGGAATCCTATCCGGAGGTTATTGAGGAACCGGCTTATGCGGAAGCAATGCTTCTGTCACAGAAGCTGTTGACATCATTTGCAGCCGGAGAGATCGGAGAGATCTATCTGGCATATACACATTTTAAAAACACGGTGAGCCATGAGCCGAAGCTGTTGAAGCTTCTGCCTGTGGAATATGATGCAGACGCGAAAGCCCCCGCAGAGGCCGCTGACGCACTGATGAATTTTGAACCGGAAGATGTGGAAGCACTGGATATGATCATACCGAAATATATTTCCAGTCTGATCTATGGTGCACTGATGGAAGCGGCAGCCAGTGAGAACGGTGCCCGTATGCAGGCAATGGATAATGCCACCAGCAATGCGGAGGATATGATCAGTGATCTGTCACTGAAGTACAACCGCGCAAGACAGGGAAGCATTACCCAGGAGCTTACAGAGATCATTGCAGGCGCAGAGGCGCTTTAATTATTGGAACATGCCCATCAGTGGGCAGGAAAGAGGTAGAAATGGCAGGAGAGAATAAAGGAAGGATCACCCAGGTCATCGGTGCCGTACTGGATGTACGCTTCGATGAGGGCAAACTTCCTGAGATCAATGACGCGATCCGCATCCCTACCAGAGATGGAGGAGAACTGGTAGTAGAAGTCTCCCAGCATTTGGGTGATGATACTGTCAGATGTATCGCCATGGGTACTACCGACGGACTGGTAAGAGGAATGGAGGCAATCGCCACCGGAGCCCCGATTTCCGTACCGGTAGGAGAAAATACCCTGGGCAGAATATTTAATGTACTGGGTCAGCCGATTGATAACAAGCCGGTACCGGAGGGGGTATCTTACGAGCCTATCCACCGTGCTGCACCGACCTTCGCAGAGCAGTCTACGGACACAGAACTGCTGGAGACCGGTATTAAGGTCGTTGACCTGCTCTGCCCTTATCAGAAGGGTGGTAAGATCGGTCTGTTCGGCGGTGCCGGAGTAGGTAAGACCGTACTGATCCAGGAGCTGATCCGTAATATCGCTACCGAGCACGGCGGATATTCCGTATTCACCGGTGTAGGTGAGCGTACCCGTGAGGGTAACGACCTGTATCACGAGATGCAGGAGTCCGGCGTACTGGACAAGACCACCATGGTATTCGGACAGATGAATGAGCCCCCCGGAGCGAGAATGAGAGTCGGTCTGACCGGACTGACCATGGCAGAGTACTTCCGTGACAAGGGCGGAAAAGATGTGCTGTTGTTCATCGAC
>ERZ780007.581-NODE-581-length-11279-cov-3.12063_pt1 | contig 11279 bp, 8 predicted proteins | sample MGYA00511872_ERZ780007 | MGnify/ENA primary metagenome ERZ780007 (study PRJEB29588, sample SAMEA2149603) | human gut metagenome | biome: human gut; feature: human-associated habitat; material: faeces | place: Denmark | collected 2008/2010 ... | reverse complement strand
CATACAGGGTACGGCCGGTACGCTGACCGCAGCCGTTCAGCTACACGGAAAAGAATTGTCATATAACAACATCGGTGATACCGACGGAGCACTGGAAACCCTGAAAGAATTTGAAGAGCCGACTGTCGTTGCTGCCAAACATGCCAATCCTTGCGGAGTCGGAAGTGCAGCTACAATTGCCGAAGCCTACCGGAAAGCTTACGAGGCTGACCCGGTTTCCATATTTGGCGTTATGGTTGCTGCAAACCGGGAAATAGACCGGGAAACAGCCGAAATGATGGCCCGGACATTTCTGGAAGTAATTGTGGCTCCCTCTTATTCACCGGAAGCTTTGGAAATTTTATCGAAGAAAAAGAATATCCGGTTATTACAACTGGAAGACATATTGACGAAAGACGAAAAAGCACACAAAGCAAAAACCGTATTAGGCGGCCTGCTGATTCAGGATCAGGACACTTTATTGTTACCGGAAGACGGTCTGAAAGTGGTAAGCAAACGGCAACCGACCGAACGGGAAATGGAAGATTTATTGTTTGCCTGGAAAGTTGTAAAGCATACTAAATCGAATGGTATTGCAATTGCAAAAGACAAATGTACGACAGGTGTCGGACCGGGACAAGTAAGCCGAATCTGGGCATTGGAAAATGCAATTCGCCAGGGAGGTGACCGCATTGCCGGTAGCGCCATGGCTTCGGATGCCTTCTTCCCTTTTGCCGATTGTGTTGAAGCTGCACACAAAGCGGGTATCACAGCCATTATCCAGCCCGGAGGTTCCGTTCGGGATCAGGAATCGATAGAAGCTGCCGATAAATACGGCATTGCAATGATATTTACAGGTATGAGACATTTCAAACATTAATAATATGGGATTATTTTCATTTTTATCACAAGATATAGCGGTCGACCTGGGTACGGCCAACACCATTATAATAAATAACGACAAGATGGTCGTTAACGAACCTTCTATCGTAGCCATCGACCGTCGCACGGAAAAAGTAATTGCTATCGGAGAAAAAGCCCGGCAAATGCAGGGAAAAACCCATGATAACATAAAAACAATACGCCCATTGAGGGACGGAGTTATCGCCGACTTCAACGCTGCGGAACAAATGATCCGCGGTATGATCAAGATGGCGAATATCAATAACAAATTCTTCTCACCTTCTTTGCGCATCGTTATTTGTATTCCTTCGCGAAGTACCGAAGTGGAGGTACGTGCCGTACGCGACTCTTCCGAACATGCAGGAGGCCGGGATGTATATATGATTTATGAACCGATGGCAGCGGCTTTGGGTATCGGTTTGGATGTTGAGGCTCCGGAAGGTAATATGATCGTAGATATAGGCGGTGGTACGACTGAAATTGCAGTCATTTCACTGGGAGGTATCGTGACCAACAAATCCATCCGTATTGCCGGTGACGATTTGACGGACGATATCCAGGAATATATGCGTCATCAGCACAATATTAAAATTGGAGAACGTACCGCCGAAGAAATCAAAATTCATGTAGGCTCGGCGTTGTCCGAACTGGGCGGGCCCCCTGCCGATTTTATCGTACAAGGCCCGAACCAGATGACGTCACTGCCGGTAGAAGTGCCCGTTTCCTATCAGGAAATAGCTCATTGCCTGGAGAAATCCATCTCCAAAATTGAAATTGCCATTCTGGGGGCCCTGGAACAGACTCCTCCTGAGCTATATGCCGACATTGTGAACAAAGGCATTTACCTCGCCGGGGGCGGTGCTTTGTTGAGAGGACTGGACAAACGCTTGTCTGACAAGCTTAATATACCTTTCCACATTGCAGAAGACCCGCTTCGGGCTGTGGCCAGAGGAACAGGAATAGCCTTGAAAAATGTAGACAAGTTCTCATTCCTGATCCGATAAAACAGCAGAACAATCCATGAATCTGTAAATACCGAATGAAAATATCCGCAGGAATCATCTGCCGGATATTTTCGTTTAAGACAAATAGGAAATCGTGAAAAATATTATAAAACTTATATTAAAGTATCATTTTACTATATTTTTTATACTGTTGGAAATTGTGGCTTTCTCTATGATTGTACAACACAATCGCTATCAGAGAACCATTTTTTTCAGACAGAGCTCTTCCCTGTTTTGTCATATTTCTTCGTATATCTCCGATATCGGGGAATATTTTAATCTGAAAGCGATAAACGAAAAATTAGTTGCAGAGAATACCGGTTTAAAGAATACAATTGAAGAATTGAAATCCTCTCACCCGTTTGTGTCTATAGACACCAGTAAATCCGAAGGAGATTACCTGTATATGAACGCCAGGACGGTCAATGCCAACTTTAACAAAACCAAAAATTACATCACTCTGGATAAAGGCATTGTAAACGGTATACGCAAGGAAATGGCAGTAACTTCCCGGGACGGAGTTGTAGGCATTATCCAAAATATCAGTAATACCTATGCCGTTGTTCTTCCCCTGATCAATACAAATCTGAAAATATCCGCTAAAATAAAGAAAAACGGTTATTACGGTTCCTTACAATGGGACGGTAACGATTACCGGTATTCCTATCTTAACGATATCCCCTTTCATGTTGATGTTGCTCAGGGAGATACAATTGTAACTTCAGGCTTCTCCTCTATTTTTCCCGAGGGGGAATTAATCGGATTTGTAGAAACGGTTGATAGGGAAACCGCCAACTTTCTTACTATAAAAGTACAACTGGCAACTGATTTCGGTAAATTGTCGGATGTGTATATCGTCGATAACCGGAAGAAAGAAGAAAAAGAAACTCTGGAAAAAGTCAGTTATGACGAAAGATAAAGTGTAATCTAATGAACAGTACAAAATATCTTATTCATGTGGTTTGCCTGTTTATTATTCAGTTGGCTATTTTGGATAATATACAGTTGAATTCATATATCTACATCAACATTTATATTTTGGCCATTCTGATATTACCCTATACCATGAAGAAAACGTCAGTATTGCTACTGGCTTTTCTGTTCGGTTTTATCATAGATTTGGCTAATAATACAATGGGAATTCATACTGCAGCTACGACGTTTATAGCCTATCTTCGTCCTAAATTGTTGCAATTGACTTCAAACCGGGATCAGATCGACGACATACAGGGGGCACAAAAGGTACGGAAATTCGGATGGTTTTTCAGGTATACGACATTGTCCGTATTTATTTTCAACGTAGTACTGATGCTGGCAGAAGCTTTCAGTTTCGCTAATTTCTCCATCACCTTGCTACGTATCGTGTGCAGTACTGTTGTATCCGGTTTCTTTATCATGCTGTATTATTTTATTGCTTTGAAGAAAAAACAGGAGTAACGAACGATTTGAATTGGTGGTTATTCAAACATTATAACTCCGCAGGGAACCCATGAACAAATTCTCACATAGAAAGGCTGTTATTTCCGGATTGATTGTTTTCGTATTCGGGATATATATTATTCAGTTATTCAAATTACAGGTAATTGATGAATCCTATAAGCTTTCAGCCATCAACAATTCACAACGGGTGGAAACCCAATATCCGGCCAGAGGATTGATTTATGACCGGAACCATAAATTATTGGTATACAATCAGGCTGCTTATGACTTGATGGTCATTCCCCGTCAGGTAAAAAATTTCGATACGCTGGAACTGATCTCCATACTGGGAATACCGAAAGAAGTTTTGGTAAAAAACATGGAAAAATGTAAACGGTATTCCCGTTATAAAGCATCCATCTTAATTTCCCAGATCACGGATAACAAATACGCCAAACTTCAGGAAAAACTGTATAAATATCCCGGTTTTTTTATCCAGACCAGAACCCTGCGCAAATACAACGTAGCTCATTCTGCAGATGTATTCGGCTATATCGGAGAAGTCAGTCAGAGCCAAATTGAAAAAGACAGCAGTTATACTTCCGGCGACTATATCGGAGTAAACGGCTTGGAGAAAAGTTACGAAAAGATTTTGCGGGGAACCAAAGGAAAACGAATCTTATTGGTGGATAATTATAACCGCATCAAAGGTTCCTACAAAAACGGAGAATACGATATTCCGGCAGTTGTCGGCGGCGGCCTGACGCCGACACTGGATATCGACTTACAGGAATATGCTTACCGGCTGATGCAAAATAAGAAAGGCGGGATCATTGCCATAGAACCTTCAACCGGAGAAATCTTACTGAAAGTATCCAGCCCCGGTTACGACCCGCAATTTCTGGTCGGTCTGGAGCGAAGTGAAAACTACCGGAAATTACAACAGGACCCGAATCTGCCATTATTCGACCGTACCGTTACGGCGACCTATCCTCCGGGTTCTATTTTCAAAACGATTCAAGGCTTGATCGGATTGCAGGAAGGTGTAATCACTCCGGCCACCCAATACGAATGTCACAGAGGTAATTCTTTCAACGGGCAGTTTATGAAATGTCACGGACATGCTTCTCCCCTGGATTTGAAAGGAGGAATTCAAAATTCATGTAATCCTTATTTCGTAAATGTATTCCGCCGGATATTGGAGAATAACAAATATGCGAATGTACGGGAAGCGTATGGAAAATGGCGGGATTATGTCCTGGAATTCGGATTGGGACAACGGATTTGTCCGGATTTTATGAACGAATCTTCCGGTTCGATACCGACACAGGCATATTACGACAAAGTGTTCCGCACGCACAACTGGTATTACACTTACATCATGTCCCTTTCCATCGGCCAGGGAGAACTGTTGATCACTCCGCTTCAGATGGCGAATATCGTTACATGTATTGCCAACAGAGGATCTTATCTGACCCCGCATATTGTGCGTCCGGCTGACCCCGAACACCGGGCCAGAATCGTGCGCCACGACTTAAACATCAGAAAGGAATATTTCGATGTCATTGCCGATGCGATGGAAGAGGCTGAAAAAGGCGGAACCGCCCGTGTTGCAGCTTGTGATTCCGTTACCGTATGCGGAAAAACCGGAACAATTCAGAATCCTCACGGACTGGATCACTCGGCATTCTTCGCTTTTGCCCCGAAAGTAAATCCTAAAATCGCCATTTTGGTGTATGTAGAAAACGGAGAATGGGGATCGACATACGGAGCTCCGATTGCAGGATTGCTGATTGAAAAATATTTGACGGGAAAAATCTCTTCCCGGAAAATGGCTTTGGAAAAGAAAATGCTGGAAGCGGATCTGATCCACACCCCGGTCAAAAAAACAACAGATAAACGAGAAGAAGCGGAAGACTAATTTTTATACCGTATGAACAGACAGAATGAACTGATAAAAAACATCGACTGGCTCTCCATATTTTTATATGTCGTGTTGGTTTTTATGGGATGGTTGAATATCTATGCCGCAGTATACGATGATAATCACAGCAGCATACTGGATATATCCCAGAAATACGGTAAACAGTTGATCTGGATCAGTGCTTCATTTGTATTGGGGTTCTTTATTTTATTGACAGACAGTAAGTTTTTTACAGCCTTTTCTTTTGTATTGTACGGGTTGATGATCGGTCTTTTGGTATCCGTATTACTCTTTGGACACGAAGTTAACGGTGCCCGTTCCTGGTTTCAAATCGGCGATATACGGATACAACCGGCCGGATTCGGAAAATTTGCCACGGCATTGGCCGTCGCGAACGTAATGAGTCGGCATGGCTTTAAAATGATGCGATTCAGTAGTTTGCTGCAAATCGGACTTCTTCTGTTTATCCCGGCAGCATTGATTATTTTGCAGAACGATACGGGCTCGGCTTTGGTATACAGTGCATTTTTATTAGTCATGTACCGGGAAGGATTACACGGATCGATTCTGCTCCTGTTCTTTATCACCATAGTTCTGTTTATTTTTACATTGTTATATACTCCCCTGACGGTATTGATCATCATCATAGCCTCCACAATGATCGCATTCTTTTATTACCGGCAAAACAAGGGCGAACTGTACCGGGTATTTATCTTTCTGACCGGGTGTTTCCTGTTTTTGATGTTTATCCGCTGGCTGTTTGATCTGCCGTTTTCGGAAGAACGTTTGCTGCTCTACTCCTATCTGGTGACAAATATTGTAGCTATCTATTTCATATACAAAAGGAAAATGAAGCACATACTGTTCATTGTATTGGCTTCCTGGCTATGTATCGGAGCCACCATTATGGTCGACTATGCATTCGATAAGCTTCAACCCCACCAAAAGGACCGTATCAACAATCTGCTCGGTATTGAAACGGATTTGACCGGAGCCGGCTACAATGTAAACCAATCCAAAATAGCCATCGGTTCGGGTGGCTTTTTCGGCAAAGGCTATCTGCAGGGTACCCAGACAAAGTACAATTTCGTGCCGGAACAAAGTACCGATTTCATTTTCTGCACCGTCGGCGAAGAATGGGGCTTTATCGGAAGCACCGTTGTTATACTGTTATTCCTGGCTTTTATATTACGGATTATCAACCTGGCCGAGCGTCAACGCTCCGATTTTTCCCGGGTCTACGGATATGCTGTTGCGTGTATTCTCTTTTTTCATGTGGCCGTTAACATCGGTATGACAATCGGTATTGCTCCGGTTATCGGGATTCCCTTGCCCTTCTTCAGTTATGGAGGTTCTTCTTTATGGGCATTTACAATACTGATTTTTATATTTTTACGTTTGGATGCAAATCGGTTGCAGGTATTCAGTTAATCCCTGTAGCCGGGTAAAAACGAATAAAACTTAAAAGCGTTTACACAAACGTTTTAAATGTGCTACTTTTTTTCTACTTTAGTGCCTTCAGGCAAAAAAATAGAAAAATTTATGAAAACACTGATTACGAATATAAAACAATTAGTACAGGTAGAAAAAGAACCCCGGACTTGGGTTGCCGGCAAGGATATGGCACACCTGGAATGTATCGAAAACGCATATTTGCTGGTTGAAGACCAGAAAATCGCTGCTTTCGGAAAAATGGAGACTTTGAATAAAGAAGCCATTGAAAAAGGGACTGATTTCTTAAAAGAAGTCGATGCGACGGGACGATTGGTTTTACCATCCTTCTGTGATTCGCACACCCATCTGGTATATGCAGGCAGCCGGGAAATCGAGTATATCGATAAAATCAGGGGATTATCTTATGAAGAAATAGCCAGGCGAGGCGGTGGCATACTGAATTCGGCCGAGCGGATGCGTAAAGCTTCCGAAGAGGAATTATTCGATTCGGCCCTGGCCCGGATCGAAGAGATTGCTGCATTCGGAACCGGTGCTGTAGAGATTAAAAGCGGATACGGTCTGGAAACCGAAAGTGAATTGAAAATGCTTCGTGTCATCCGGCGTTTGAAAGAAGCAACTCCGCTCCTGATCAAATCCACTTTTTTGGGTGCACATGCCGTGCCTGCTGAATACCGCAATGACCAAACCGGATACGTAAACACAATTATCAACGAGATGATTCCGGCTATCGCTGCAGAGGAATTGGCGGATTATATCGACGTATTCTGTGACAAGGGATTTTTTACCGTGGAAGATACAGACCGTATGTTAAATGCAGGTATGAAATACGGAATGCGTGCGAAGATACATGCCAACGAACTGGATTATTCGGGGGGGGTACAAGTCGGAGTAAAATACAATGCCGTTTCTGTAGATCATCTGGAATACATCGGTCCCGAAGAAATCGAATGCCTGTTGGAAAGTGAAACTATGCCGACAGTATTGCCGGGAGCAGCCTTTTTCCTGAATATGCCGTACTCGCCGGTCCGGAAAATGATTGAGGCCGGACTACCGGTTGCTTTGGCCTCCGATTACAATCCAGGGTCCTCTCCTTCCGGAAACATGAAATTTATCATGTCTTTGGGATGTATCAATTACAAGATGCTCCCCGAAGAAGTCATCCATGCTACGACTATCAATTCCGCTTACGCAATGGGTGTCGAGGAAGAAGCCGGGAGTATTGCCGTCGGTAAACAGGCCAATTTTTACATCACCAAGCCGATCCCCGGTATCGAATATCTTCCTTACGCATACACCAGCAATTTGATCGATACCGTATTCTTAAAAGGAGAAGAATTTTAAAACATCAAAATTGAAAATATAAAACTGATATGAAAAAGCAACTAATCGAATGTGTTCCGAATTTCAGCGAAGGAAATGACATGAACATCATCAATCAAATCACCGATGCCATGAAAACCGTAGAGGGAATCAGTGTTATCGATGTTGATCCGGGTAAAGCCACAAACCGTACAGTCGTTACGATGGTCGGAGAACCGGAACCGGTCTGTGAAGCAGCTTTCCGGGCTGTAAAAAAAGCAGCGGAATTGATTGATATGACAAAGCATAAAGGGGCGCATCCCCGATTCGGAGCTACCGATGTGTGTCCTCTGGTACCCGTTTCCAATATTACAATGGAAGAAACGGTGGAATATGCCCGTAAATTAGCAAAACGTATCGGAGATGAACTCAATATACCGGTATACTGTTACGAATCGGCCGCCTATACCCCTGAAAGGAAAAATTTAGCGACCTGTCGTGCCGGCGAATACGAAGCTTTGGGCGAACGCTTACCGAGTGAAAAATGGCATCCGGATTTCGGCCCCCGGGAATTGAATGCCTGGACGGCTAAAACAGGTGCTACAGCCGTAGGTGCCCGTAATTTTTTAGTGGCTTACAACGTAAACTTAAATACCACTTCTACCCGCCGGGCAAATGCCATTGCATTTGATGTCCGGGAACGTGGCCGGGTAAAACGGGAAGGTAATCCTGTTACCGGTAAAAAAGTGCTGGATGAAAACGGTAAACAAGTCATGATCCCGGGTACTTTAAAATCCGTCAAAGCCATCGGCTGGTTTATCGAAGAATACGGTATAGCACAAATTTCTATGAATCTGACAGACATTTCGGTAACATCGGTACATGAAGCTTTTGATGAAGTATGCCGTAAAGCCGCTGACCGGGGAATCAGAGTGACCGGTTCGGAATTGGTAGGCGTTATTCCGTTACAGGCTATGCTGGATGCCGGCCGTTATTTTTTACGCAAACAACAACGCTCTACCGGAGTTTCGGATAAAGAACTGATAAAAATTGCCGTAAAATCTCTGGGATTGGATGAACTCTATCCCTTCGATCCGCATAAAAAAATCATTGAATATATTTTGGAAGACGAAGCCGGAAAAGGTAAAAAGAAACTGATCGATATGAATCTGACTGATTTTGCCGATGAAACGGCTTCCGAATCCCCGGCTCCGGGAGGTGGTTCGATTTCCGCCTACATGGGGGCTTTGGGAGCAGCTCTGGGAGCCATGGTTGCTAACCTCTCTTCTCACAAACGGGGTTGGGACGATCGTTGGGAAGAATTCAGCAACTGGGCCGAAAAAGGCAAATCTTACCAAACGGAACTGATTAAATTAGTCGATGAAGATACCAATGCATTCAATAAAATCATGGATGCTTTCAGTCTTCGAAGAAAAAGCTGCCCGTCAGCAAGCCGTACAGGAGGCAACCCGTTATGCGACAGAAGTGCCGTTTAAAACCATGAACCTGTGTTATGAATGCATGTCGGTGGCAAAAGCTATGGCTGAAATCGGTAATCCGAACTCCGTAACGGATGCGGGAGTCGGTGCACTGGCAGCCCGTGCCGGCGTTATGGGAGCCTTCTTAAATGTAAAAATCAATGCTGCCGGTCTGGAAGACAAGGCATTCGCCGAAAAAATCATTCAGGAAGGAGAAACGATTGCCGCCAAAGCCAATCAACTGGAAGCCGAAATCCTGCAAATCGTAAATTCAAAAATCTGATAATTCCAAAAATATCAAAGAAAAACGATTCTATAGGACTATTTTTAAATACATAAAACGAGATTCAAAAATGAGTCTCGTTTTTTAAATGATAGATAGTCACACTTACTTTGAAATAATACTTTTAAAAAGTGACTGTTTGGACCTAAGCAACAAAACTTTTCCTTGTGTGTTACTTGAATTCCAGCTTTTAATTTTGTTATAGTTATTTATATATAAAAATAGATACAGATCCGAACCTTGTGGTTCTTGATAAGCCACAGTCCCATTTAGTTGGGTTTTATTTTTGTCAGATAGTTCAACGATTACATCTATATTTTGTTGAAAATCGACAATTTTTGCTATTGGAACTCTAGTTTTAAACAAAAGTTTTTCTGGATTAATAGGAAATATTGCCAAAAATGGTTTATTTTTCTCAACTTTCCCATTATTCTTTACATACGGTTCGATATACCCTGTAAATGGAGCAATTACGAAATACACTGAATCTGAATTTGTTTGAGATACAATTGCACAAATGGTATCTCCTTCAAATGTACAAGTCGATACTTTTTTAAATGTCACATATGAATTCGTGGGAGCTATAAATTTTTTTACTTTTGGAATAAAGTCTATTATTAATGGATATTTATCATAAACAGGAATTTCAATTATATTAACTATAACAATCATAACAACAAAAGATATTGCAATAATCATTGATCCATATCTAAGAAACCTTGACGGAATTTTTCCCAATAGCATGCGAACCTTCTCACTTCTTAGTTCAATATTATTTTCCATAGACGTCAATTCCCTAATTCAAGTTGATTTTTAACAAGATAATAATAATTCCCTTTTTGCGATATCAGATCATTATGAGTTCCTCGCTCAACGATACGTCCATTGTCTAAAACTATAATTTGATCTGCATTTTTTACCGTACTTAGACGATGGGCTACAACTATAACAGTTCTACCTTTGTTATACTCAATAAGATTTGTTACAATATCTTTTTCATTATTAGCATCAAGGGAATTAGTCGCTTCGTCTAAAAATAAATAATCAGACTCTTTATATACAGCTCTTGCAATAAGAATCCTCTGTTTCTGTCCTTGACTTAATCCCTGGCCTTCATCTCCTACCATCGTATTATATTTTAACGGTAGTTTATTTACAAAGTCATCTACATTAGCAATTTTCACTGCATACGATAATTTTTTTATATCAGGCGCATTTTCTGAAACTGCAATATTTCCAGCAATCGTGTCTGAAAAAATGTAGCCATTCTGCATTACAACTCCACACCGATCCCTCCACCATCGTAGATTTATGTTATTTATATCAATACCTCCAATTAGTATTTTACCTTTCGTCGGTTCGTAATAGCCTAACAACAATTTTATCAGCGTAGTCTTTCCACTTCCACTTGCACCAACGATTGCAGTTGTTTTACCTGCCGATATTTTCAAACTAATATTATCCAATACCATTTTATCCCTTATCCCTGGATATTTAAAGTACATATTCTCTAAAATAATATCTCTACCAGACTC
>ERZ780007.568-NODE-568-length-11476-cov-11.1251_pt1 | contig 11476 bp, 10 predicted proteins | sample MGYA00511872_ERZ780007 | MGnify/ENA primary metagenome ERZ780007 (study PRJEB29588, sample SAMEA2149603) | human gut metagenome | biome: human gut; feature: human-associated habitat; material: faeces | place: Denmark | collected 2008/2010 ... | reverse complement strand
GCCCGCCGGGCGGGGGGGCATGAACGCGAGCCGCGCCCTGGCGACAGCCTCCGGATCGGCGAACAACTCCATAGGCCGTGTGCAGACTCCCACGCTCGCCATGATATGCGCACGCTTCAAGGAAAACCGGAACTTCGTCTCCACTCCATACTGGCAGCTGCATATCGCGCTGAAAAAAGACGACGTGCACCGGCAGTTCTTCCACCCGGAGGACTTCAGGGACAAGAATGGGGCGGAGGCCGCGTACAGGCGCATTACTTCCGACTCTGTGGTGACCATAAATAAGGTAGAACGAAAGACGGTATTTCAGCAGGCTCCGCTTCTGTATGACCTTACCGCACTACAGAAGGACTGCAACATCCACCACGACCTTTCGGCGGACAAGACCCTTTCCATCGCCCAGTCCCTGTACGAAAAGAAACTGGTCTCCTACCCGAGAACGGGCAGCCGTTATATCCCGGAGGATGTCATGGCACATGTCCCGGCCTTGCTGGAAAAGGTCATCACCATGCCCTGGTTCAGGGAATACGGACGGACTTTCGACCTTTCCGGCCTGAACACCCGGAGCGTGGACGCCACGAAAGTGACCGACCACCATGCACTGATCGTCACGGGCGTCGTTCCCGAAGGGCTGTCCGAGGCGGAAGCGGTTGTTTATGAGATGATAGCCGGAAGGATGCTGGAAGCCTTCTCTCCACGCTGCGAGAAAGAGTCACTGAAGATGGAGTGCGTGTGCGAGGGTATGGATTTCCGCTCACAATCCGCCGTCATCGTCAATCCCGGCTGGCGTGCCGTGTTCTCCCGGAAGGAAGACCGTGAAAAGGACGAGCCGGAAGGTAACGGGGGAACGGCGGTGTTTGCCGAAGGCGAGGAAATCCCGGTCATGGGATACGGGCTGGCACAGAAAAAGACCCTGCCCAGACCCCTTTACACGGAAGCGACCTTGCTCACCGCCATGGAGAACTGCGGTAAGGAAATCGCTGACGGACAGGCACGGGAAGCGGTGAAGGAGCTGGGCATCGGCACGCCCGCTACCCGTGCCGCCATCATCACGACCCTTTTCAAGCGTGACTATATCGAGCGTTCCGGCAAGAGCATCCGCCCGACGGAAAAGGGGCTTTACCTCTACGAGTCGGTCAAGGGCATGATGGTGGCCGATGCCGAACTGACCGGTACATGGGAGAAGGCACTGGCACAGATAGAGGGGCACACCCTCGATCCGGAAAGCTTCATGCTCTCCATCCGGGAATACACCGGGAAAGTGACCGGTGAGATACTGCGTCTCAAATTCCCCGAACCGTCGTCACGCGCCTTTACCTGCCCCAAGTGCAAGACCGGCAATGTGATAGTGAAGGCAAAAGTCGCCAAGTGCGACCATGAGGGGTGCGGACTGCTGGTGTTCCGCCGTTTCCTGAACAAGGAGCTGACCGACCAGCATCTGGAACAGCTTTTCTCTTCCGGCTCCACCAGGCTGATCAAGGGGGTCAAGGGCAAGAAAGGGGCCTCTTTCGACGCCGCGGTAGCCTTTGACGCGGACTTCAACCTGAAACTCTCGTTCCCCAAGCCCAAGGGAGGGAAGGGGAAATAATGCACTGCCATTCCAATTCAAGGGCAAAGGTAGCGGAACCGCCCGTTTCCACCCGCAAGGTCGGGCCTTGCAGGTTTCGGGGAAAATCATCCTCACTCGCGTTCCGGTATTTTCCCCGAAAACCTTGCCGGTGGAGGCGGTCCGCTTTCCGGCCCCTGAAATTGGAAATGACATGTTTCACCCATTAACCATATACGGTCATGAAAACAAGGGAATGTATCGAAAAACTCAGGACAGCCAAATGGATAAGGATTATGGCATTGGCCATTGTCGCCTTCATCGTGTTCAGCTATCTCCACTCAAGAGGAATATCGCCCGTATGGGCGGCAGTCGCCATCGTGTGTTTCAAGGGATTCTTCAGGTTTTTATATAAAATAGCCTGCCTGCTGGTAGCGGCGGCTATACTTTTCTGCATTCTCAGCTATCTGGTTTTCTAAAGATACAGACATATGAAGCGGATATACCATACAGGTCCAAATATCACCTCGCGGAACAGGGCTGTCCTTTCGGGCGGCTCTTTTTGTTTCCCATGCCTTATGGAAATGAGAATGACGAGGACACGCATGGAAAAGACAGGGAAGCGCATACAGCCATTGACAGACCGTGAACTACAGGGCAAAGTTGGCAAACGCTTCTTTTCGGACGGCAAGGCCGGGCCCTTCGGGTTTCGCGGAAAAATCATCCTCGCTGCGCTCCGGTATTTTTCCCGAAAGCCTTGCCTTTCCGGAAGCGTTTACCGTAAAGCCCTTGTAGTTCAACGGGCTGCCAAAGCCCGGATATTCACAATTAAAATTATAAAGTCATGAACCAAGCAATCATCTCAAGACCGCCGATGGCACCGGTGCAGATGCCGATGCCCGCAACAAGAAGAAAAAGGACAGTGGAGCCGAATCCCGTAGTCAAGTTCCCGCCAAGAGGCACAGGACCGGTACACATCTCCACGCTGCTGAACCCCATCCTGGAAATATGCCACCATCCCGACAGGGACAGGCTGCTGGCGGAGTTCTTCAACCGATAAAAAATACGATTATTCACACTTTAAATTATTACAGTTATGTTTTTTACAGCAATCAACCAGATGATGACCGAGGGCGTGGACCTCACGATAGTCATCCGCAAAGCGAACGGACAAATGGCGGTATCCACACTGCCGAAGTCGAACGGGCTGAAGGACGAGGCCCAGAACCACATCGTGCCCCTGACGGTCAGCGGACTGCCGGAGGAACTGGACGCGGGATTCCTGCAAACCGTCGCCCGGCCGATACAGAAGGTGGCGGGACTGATCACCAACATGGCGCAGTTCGAGGCGCAGGCTGACAAGGCCGCTGCCGACAGCAAGGCGGCGAAGGAAGAAAAAGCCAAAGAGACGAAGGAGGAGAAGGAGAAACGCGAGAAGTACGAGAAGCATCTCAAGAAGGCGGAGGAACTGATTGCCGCCGGGAAGCACAGCGAGGCTGTCTCCGCACTCGGCCAGGCACGCCTCCATGCCAAGCCGCAAGACCTGAAGAAGATTGACAGCATGGTGGAGGAACAGAAGAAGGCGATGAACAAGGGCAGCCTGTTCGAGCTGATGGATGAACCGGCACCGCAACCGCAGCCACAGCCACAGCAGCAACCGCAACCTATGGCGGCAACGGCACAACAGCCACAGCCACGACCAATGGCAGTTCCCATGCAGCAACCGCCCTATCCGCCGCAGCCCCAGGCTCCGAGACCGATAGCAGGACAACCGCAGCGGCCTATGACGGCACAACCGCTGCAACAGCCTTCGATGTGGCCACCGCAACAACCGCCGCAAAGACCGCTTCCGCCACAGCCGCAATATGCCGGACAACAGCCTACGGCTCCGCAGCCTCCATACGGGGCACAGTCTGACACGCACTGGCAGGAACAGGCATTCTCTCCCGAAGACTACCCTGCGCAATATCCCGCGGACGGAGAAATCAATTACAATCCCAAGGATTACGAGGAATATCCCGATTTTCCCCAATCCATGTTAGAACCCAAGTATTCACCTTATCAGACAGTTTAAGATTATGGCACTCGAAATCACAGGAATGACACGCTCGTTCACGTTCAAGAAAGGCAGCGGAATGATTACGCTCGACGATCCCAACCCGTCGGACAGCCCCGAAATGGTCATGAGTTACTACTCCAACTTCTACCCGGAGCTGACCACGGCGACGGTACACGGACCGGTCATCAAGAATGACAAGGCGGTGTACGAGTTCAAGACCACCATCGGGACAAAAGGATAGGAAACCATGAAGAAGGACAATAAAAAGAAGAAATCATGTGTACCATTGGACGAACATCAGTCGGCACTGCTCGCAAGGCTCATCATCGGCCAGACAGAACGGAATGTACGACACGGTGTGAACAGGACAGAACGGATTACGGCTCCAAGCGGGGCCGTAATTCTTTTCTGAATACGGCACTTGCCCCGATAGCACAGAAAAGTATTGTCGTGGATTCATACGGCAGTAATGGCATCAACGTGATTACGCAGGAAAACTACGAGTTCCTGCGTGACTCGTTTTTCAACTATGCCCTTTTGTTGAAACAGGAAGCGGTGCATACTCCGGGCAAAAGTATCGGGGCAAGCATAGCCAATCTGTACGACGAGATGGACAAACTTGTCGGGGAAGGGATGAATGTGAATATCGAACAGGATAACGGCAGGCTCTATTTCAATCTGTGGAAGTGTCACAAATGGGGCGAACTGACCTTGTACTATTTCCCGATGAAATTCGTTGAATCTCTCAATTCTACGCTCAGGAGGATTTCCATTACATTCATTAACAAGCTGATGTGGGCAAACGGAATCTCTACCATTTTGGACGAAGAGGACACGGATTATATATTCATGTGGCTGAAAGAGGATGATTCGCAGGAGGAGGAAGAGGAAACTGTCAAAAGACTGGAACTGGTACGGTCATACGAGAAAGGGAAAATCGGCAGGCTGCTAAAGCATGTTGAAAAAAAGTCCTATTACAAGGATTTGCCGAAGGCACTTGAAAAATACACCCCGCAAAACGACTTCGAGCGTTCCATTGTCGGAGCGATGAAAAAGGGATTGCCCTTCCTTAACCCGGAACACGGTATCATGCAATACGGCTATGATGCCTTTTACGAGGAGGAACCGGATTTTCAGCCGATGCGTCTGGATCAGCAGATAAGGGTGGTCTATGACTGCGACGACATGGTGTCCGAATATCTGGTGGACTATTACAATAATAACAGCCAGGAGACATACGATATCATCCCGATTACCACCTGTGCCCTGTCACCGGAAACCGACCGCCTGTTTATCATGGATGACTATCCGGAACGGTTCTTCAAGTGGGCGGATGAATTTATTAACATTGTATATTGAAAGATTATGGTAGAAACGAATGAACTTACAAGAAAACTGAGGACGCTGCTTCATCCGAGGGCGGCGTTGATTGTCTATGCGGAAGAGAATGACAACCACAGCACGGATGACGACGGTTATTTTATCGAAGTCAGGGACATAGACGAAAATGGGACAATGGGCGAAGGCCGTCCGGTGACGGTGGAGTTCATGAACGAACTGGTACGGGGCTATTCCGAAAGCCACAGTGTGACACCATACGGCAGGATACCGTCCAACCTGCTGTGGTTTGACCCGCGCAAGGGCAGTGAGAAATACATCTGGTACAACCCGCCCCAAAAGCGCATGATGTTCTTCCATGACATCCTGAAGATTGAAAGCGCGGAATACAACCTGCCGGGCGTGATCTATGAGGCCGGAGAAAACCGTCTGAATGTCTATGCCTATACAGATGTTGAACTGACAGACAATTCGGACCTTTTTGCGGCTCCGTTCTTCAATGTGACGGGAGCGAGCGTCTGTCTGGGCTCCGCAAAAATTGAGAAGCCGAAAGACCTGACCTACACGAACCTGCTGGAGTATTGGGAAAAGAGGTTCTGGCTGACGGAGTTCTCCCATCTGGGTGGAGGTGGGAACCCCACGAAATCCAATCTGGTACTGGTAACGAAAGCGGCAAAGGACAAGCCTTTTGACCTTGACGAACTGCAACCTTTAAAAAAACTGAAACTAAAAGACATATTGCGATGAAAAGAGTACATTATACAGACAGTTACCTGATGAACCCGCAACATCCGGTGACGGTAAACATCATAGGCGCGGGCGGTACAGGCTCGCAAGTGCTGACCGGTATGGCAAGACTGGATGTCACGCTCCGTGCACTCGGACATCCGGGATTGTTCGTAACGGTCTACGATCCAGACATCGTGACGGACGCAAACATTGGGCGGCAGCTCTTCGGACCGTCGGACCTGGGACTGAACAAGTCACAATGTCTGGTCACAAGGATAAACAATTTTTTCGGAAACGACTGGAAAGCGGAGGCGAGTTTCTATCCGTCGGTATTGAAGGAGGTAAAGCGGACCGAAATTGCGAACATCACCATTACCTGTACGGATAATATAAAATCCAGACTCGATTTGTGGAACGTGCTTGCGAAAGTTCCTTCATCCTCCTATACGGACAATAACACGCCGCTCTACTGGATGGATTTCGGGAATACAAAGACCGCCGGGCAGGTTGTACTGGGAACCGTGCCGAAGAAAATCAAACAGCCGGTTTCCACGATGTATGAAACGGTCGGCTCACTGAAAGTCATTACCCGTTTTGTGAAATATGCGAGAGTGAAAGAAGTGGATTCCGGACCGAGTTGCTCACTGGCAGAGGCATTGGAAAAACAGGATCTGTTTATCAACTCCACGCTGGCGCAACTCGGCTGCAATATCCTCTGGAAAATGTTCCGCCACGGGATGATTGAGCATCACGGGCTGTTCCTGAACTTAGAAACGATGAAAGTCAATCCGATAGGGGTATAAGACAGGCAAAAGCAAATATGAAAAAGTGGAACCGCCTTGCCGGAAAAGTTTCTGCAAAATAATATCATTCAATTCATTGCGGAATGAGAAATTATTTGTACTTTTGCTATTGTATTTCGAGAATGTTTTGTTAACGATGTATGAACGGCAATAAAAGCACATATAAATACCACCCGTATATAACAAATATTTTTTGTTCAGGCGGTGCTTCGTCCTATAAGACGGAGGCTTTTTTCGTGTCATTACCGTTTCGTAAAGTTGTTTCCATATCCGGAAAATATTTGTCCGATGCGCTTAAAATGTGTGCCGATTATTTGGATATTCAGATAATTCGGTTACTCTCTCTCTCTCTCTCTCTCTCTCTCTCTCTCATGGCTACGCGCGTCAATATACAAAATATTCCTTAAATACCAATCACTTACGGAGAGTCCGTTTTCCGGAATATCTCTCCTTTCCACGTTATTATCCGAACCTTTACATGCCGCCCTCACCAATCGGGGGCGCGTATCGTCATATCCGTCGGCGGTGTATGCCGGAGCATGGAACAACAATGCCCGCATACGCCGCCGATATGCTTTTTTATTAACCCGTAACAACAAATCTTATCAAATATGACAGTGATAAAACGAATATTATTGACGGTCTTTCTTGCCGTTACAGGATTGTCGCTTTCGGCACAGGAGAAGCCGGACTCCACTGCCTACCGTTTCCGGTTCGTGGCAGAGAACGATATGTTCTTCTCCCCGTGGAGCGGCAACGGACAGGAACTTGAGCGGTTGCTTGCAGCCATCGACGAACACCGCCCCGCCATCGAAGCCGGACAAATGTATCTTTTAGTGACAAGCTACGCTACGGACGGCAACGAAGAACAGACTGCGGCGCAAGTGGCAAAGACACGCCGCAATCGTGTGAAGTCGGAACTGATTGTGCGCGGCAAGATAAAAGAGTCGAACTTCGTCACCGACCAGTTGTTTGACGAAGCCTATACGGACGGGAACGGAAAATCCCTGCACAACATGGTCATCGTCACCCTCCCTGCCTCTGTTGAGAAAGTGGCGGAGATAGCCGGTGCGGAAGCCGCCGCCAGAGTGGAAGCCTATAACAAAGAGGTGTCTGGCGAGGCGGAGCGCGAACGTATGGCAGCGAAAGAGCAGGCAAAAGCGGAACAGACTGCCAAGGAAAAGGCAGAACAGGAGCGTATCGCTGCAGAGCAGGCAGCCCGAGAGAAAGCCGAGGCGGAACGGATGGAGCGTGAACGCATGGCAGCGGAACAAGTCGAAAAAGAGCGTCTGGAAGCGGAGGAACAAGCCCGCCTGCAAGCTGAAGAAACGGCAATAGCCACCCCGTATCATTTTGCCTTGCGTGCCAACCTCCTGCGTTGGGCAACCCTCACTCCCGATTTGGGTATCGAGTGGCGCATCAACCGCCATGTGGGTATTGCCGTGAACGGTACGTGGGCTTCATGGAGCCGGGACGACAAGAACCGCCGCTATGCCCTTTGGGAAGTGGCCCCCGAAGTGCGATGGTATCTCGGCAAGGAGAAACGGGGCTATATCGGTGCGATGTACAAGGCCGGGCAGTTCAACTACAAGCTGTCCGAAACAGGCCGTCAGGGCGACCTCATGGGCGGTGGTATCGTCGGAGGTTATCAGCTGAAACTCAACAATGCCCTTTCTCTTGATTTCAACCTCGGCATCGGCTATATCCATGCCGACTATGACAAGTATGTGGTCATCAACGGCGTGAGGGTAAGGCGCGGCAGCGGAACAAAGAACTGGTGGGGTCCTGTTTCGGCGGGTGTCACCCTGGTGTGGAACATCTTTTAGCGGAAAGGAGGAACAATGAATACAACGATAATCATACGACAGATAAAGGAATATACGGGAGCATACGGAAAGGCTTATACCTTATTATATCTAATAGGTGCGGTGGCCATACTGACCTCGTGCGTGAAGGACGACCTCTATGACACGCCGCACCCCGACCGTGGGGCGGTGGTCGTAACCACAGACTGGAGCGGAAAGAGCACCGAGGCGGACATACCGCAGGCATACACACTGCGCATCGGCGGGAGGGAACAGAACGTGAGTGCGGCGACCAACGTGTTCGACGCGCTGCTCGCGCCCGGTGGCTACGGCCTGACGGTGTACAACTCCCCGGAGGGGATTAGTATCGACGGAAACAAGGCAACGGTGAATCCGGTGGATCTGACGGGTGCAATAGAGCCGCACCCCGGCTACCTCTTCGCCTCGCACCAGGACATCAGCGTCGTGGCGGATGACACCCTGCACGTCACCGCCCCGATGAGACAATACGTGCGCAGGCTCGACATCGAACTGACCGCCACGGAAGGCGACTACAGCCGTGTACAGTCGGCTACGGCAACGCTCTCCGGCGTGGCTTCGGCAGCGGATATGGCAACAGGCGACCGGAGTGCAGCGGCACAAGTAACAAACGCTTTCAGGCAGGACGGCAACAAGTTCACAATCTTTTTCCGACTGCTCGGCATCGTCCCGACGGAAACGCATACGCTGACGGTGGACATCACTTTCAACAACGGTGACACGCAGCGGGTAGTGAGCGACCTTACCGAGGCCATAAGGGACTTCAATAACGGCACCAAACCGGTTAAACTCACGGGTAATCTGCTTTTGCCCGTAGAGGCCGGGGTAACGGGCGCAACCATCACGGGCTGGAACGAGGTAGAAAGCGGCAATGGGGATGCTAACTGACGATAAATATTTTAATCAAAAAAACAAGATTATGACAATGAACATGAGGTTTTTCATTATTGCAGCAGCAACGCTATTGGCTGCGTGTACACAAGAGAACGAGGTACAGAACAATCCGGTGGAAGCACGAATCACGGCAGGCGTGAGCGGGCCGAAGACCCGTGCTGTGGACAACGGGTGGAACGCCGACCGAATCGGCGTGATGGTGGTGGATGCCCCTGGCACGACCACGACCATGGGCGGCAAGTACAAGAACGTGGGATACGCGACCACGAGTACCGGCACCAACGCGGACTTCACCCCGATGACGGCGGGTGGCGGCATCTTCTTCGAGGATGCTTTCCTCGAGTTTACTTTTGCCGCCTACGCGCCTTACGCATCGGGCGCAAACGCCTCCACCCTGCCTGGTACAGACGGGAAGATTACGGTAAATACAAGCAACCAGCCCACGACCACGGAACAGGAGAAGGTGGACTACATCCATGCCACGGGAGCCAAGGCCGATAAAGACAGCCCGACCGTCAGCTTCACGGACAACACCGCCGCGGGCGGCAGCGACTGCTCCTTCAAGCACAAGATGGCCCGTCTTATCCTCAAGGTGCAGGTGTCGAACACCGACGGTTTCGACGACACTGCCGTGCTGGAATTCGCCGACTACAAGCTGGGCGGCCTGGTTCACGAGGGAACGTTCGATGTGAAGACCGGTACCGCCGCGACCGCGGGCAGCGTTGTGAGCGACTGGATGTTACGCCAGTGCACCGGTGCCCCGAAGACGGCCACGGACAAGTGCGTGGCAACCTTTGACGCCGCCACGGGCGTGATGACTTTCACCATGATCCTGCTCCCGCAGACACTCGCCAACGCTTTGGTGCTTGAGATATCTCCCGATGACGAGGAATACCAGAGCTACTCCAACAAGGACATGATCAAACCCGCGTTGGAGGCCGGTTATTCTTATACCTACACCATCACGGTGAAGAAGACGGGGCTGACCCTTAGCGGAAGCACCATCGAAAACTGGAACGACGGTGGTAGCCATGCGGGTGATGCAAAAATGTAGTGTGTCTGAAAGCCACTGCCGTGCATCAGGCGTAAGACGGAGGCACGCCATATATAATAAATGGTGCGGCAGCCCGCGTCGCAACGGGCAGTGGCACAAAACGAAATAAATAAAGACAATATGAAAATAATAAGGAACATAGCGAGAAGGCCGTGGCCGCGCATCGGCGGCTGGTTGCCGGTTATGATGCTCATCTGTGGGGTGCTCGCTTCCTGTAGCAGTGAGGATGAAAGCACCGCGCCCCTGCCCGACGGCAAGTACCCGCTGCAACTGACGGCGGAGGTGGCGCAGCCGCAGACCCGCGCCGGAGGTAAGGATGCGTGGACGGGCGGCGAGGAGATTAGAGTGTCACTGGAAGGCGTGTTTGGTAACAAAACATACGTGATGGACGCATCGGGCAATGCAAGCCCGAAGGATGCCGATAATGCCTTCTATTGGAAGAACACCGATGAAGCCCGCGTCAGTGCATGGACCCCGGACATAGAATCGGAAACGGATATTTCCGACCAAAGTGGCGGGTACGCCGCTTTCGATGTCCTGTACGCCAGTGCCATAGGGCGTTATGACCAAGCCATAAATCTCCGTTTCATCCACCGCATGGCGAAAATCGAAGTAATTCTCAAAGCTGGCGAAGGCATTACGGAAGAGGAGTTGGAGGGTGCGACCGTCACCATTTTCGGAGACCCGCTAACGCACTCAACCGCCGGCTTGGTATCACCGGGTGACCAATCGGACGGCGAGATAAAGCCCTATTACGATGCCGCAACGAAGAAATACGAGGCGTTAGTGCCGCCGCAGGATATGACGGGCAAGCCGCTCATCCGAATCAGCATAGGCAGCAATGACTTTACCTACACTCCCGAAACAGAAGCTGCCGGCAAATTTGGGTTTTTCGGTGGCAAGCGGTATGCCTACACCATCACCGTGAAAGCCAGTGGCATAGAGGTGACCGCAGCCAAGGGCGGAACGTGGAACGCCGGCGGCAGCGAGAATGTGGGCGTGACCATCACCTATGACGGCACGGAAACAGAACCGAAAATCGGCGACTATTACTACTCCGACGGCACCTGGAGCGACGGTGGCCTGCGCAAGCTCTATGCCGACGGCACGATGGAGTGGGCAGAGACCAAGCCGCAGCCGGAGAACGGTAAGAACGTTATCGCCATCGTGTTCCATGCCGGTCATCACGAAAACGATGCCTCCGATTAC
>ERZ780007.567-NODE-567-length-11479-cov-2.99834_pt1 | contig 11479 bp, 10 predicted proteins | sample MGYA00511872_ERZ780007 | MGnify/ENA primary metagenome ERZ780007 (study PRJEB29588, sample SAMEA2149603) | human gut metagenome | biome: human gut; feature: human-associated habitat; material: faeces | place: Denmark | collected 2008/2010 ... | reverse complement strand
AGAGCACTAGCCTTCCAAGCTGGGGGTCGCGGGTTTGAGTCCCGTTTTCCGCTCTGAATTACAGGTAGTTACGAAAGTGGCTACCTTTTTTCTTTTCCTGTTTTTCGTGGTTTCGAGCCATCTGTTTAAACCGGCAGATACCCATTTTGTGTTTCAATGACGAGCCCAACGACGAGCCTGTTTTAGGGCTATTATATGGGCTCATTTCCGGGTTCAATGGTAACCCGACAGCAAATCCATTTGGAAGCCCACTAACTGTCACGTCCGTGATCCCATTAAAAAAATAATATCTATCTTTAGAATAATTTTATTCTGATAAAAAAGCTCACTTTTCAAGGTGAGCTATAAACAAAAATACAATACTATTTTCTCTTCTTTGAAATGGTTTATTTCTATATTACACGAAGGTAGGATACTCTTGTTTTACATATCCCTGCAAAAGTTTCCCATTTTCTTTTTTATTTCGCTTAATTCCGTCTGCCCCCCATGTGCCCCATTGTTTGAAAAAGAAAGCAGAACCCTGAATCCGGCATTGCTTCTCAATATTTAAAACCCATTCTTCTTTCATAGGACGGGCATTTGTACCACTTTCCCCACCAACGATCACCCAATCAATATTGGTCAGATCCATGCTCCCCAGATCTTCCAATAAAGGTTCGCAAGATAAAAATTTCACTGTTGCAGGAATATCACGTAAATCATCAATTCTGCTTTTTACTTTTGGATTTTCAACGGTGACACCTAGCCAGACGTTAGTGGGCACACGACGGGTCGCAAAATATTGCTTCAATATATCTGCCCTCTTCGTTAAAACCTGATAACGATGCTGTGGAGTATGCTTTATGACTTCAAAAACCTGATCGATAAATTCGAAAGGAATATCTTTATGAAACAAGTCGCTCATCGAATTGACAAAAATTGTTCGCGACTGTTTCCATTTCAATGGTTCATTCAAAGTTTCAGGATGTAAAACCAATTCAAAACCCTCTCTGTATTTTTTTATACCCATTGCTTTCAGACGCAAGGCCATAGTGGCAGCATAACAGTGTCGGCATCCCTCCGAAATCTTCGTACATCCCGTAGTCGGATTCCAGGTACTATCAGTCCATTCAATTTTTGTTGTTTTCATTTTTAGCTACCTTAATAATTTTATCGGAGTTGTGAGACAAATAAAAAGCTCCGCTTTTCCGCTTGTCTCCTCCCTCTACACAAATCCTTCTTTCCTTTTCCAATTTTCTCAAAATATCTACTGTTTTTGAAATACTGATTCCCGATTCCAACGAAAATTTATATATCTCCTGATTTGTTCTGGGAACAGAAAAATAATCCAGTAAATGTTCTTCATAAGATTCCAGTTTTGTCTTGAATGTACTGATTCCGGAAACCTCATCGAATAAATTCATAAACGAACCTTCGTATTGTTTCGTTTCATCTATCTCATGATTAGCTTCTCCATTATTGACATCAATACTCCACGAAGCACTCAGAAATTTTTCCAATCCTAAAGGATGATGCGAACCAAAAATCAAGCCGTAATAATTAGTTACTTTCTTGATAGAGAAACGTCCTAAATAGTAATCACCATTAATTAATGTTTTATAATAGTTATAAACTTTTTCATGACATTCATATGGTTTACTTTCTTCAAACTGTATCTGACTCACTTTTATTTTTTTATTAATGCCTTCATTATCTTTAAATCTCCTGATGGTTGCAGAAGAAATAAAGAACAAAAAATCTGTTCGGGGAGCATCTACTAATTGCCTGAATACACTTTCTGTCACTTGCGATACCCCATATTGATCTATTAATAAAAAAGTAGGGGTATCCTGTTTTATTACTTGATATTCAGCACTGAACAAATTCTGAAAAGCATCATTTTTAACCTCTAAAGAGCAATGATTACAAGCTCCGCATTTTTCTTTAAAAGCCTGTGTCAAAGCTAATAATTTCTCCGCTTTTTTCTTATCATAATCATTTAAAGTTATAAAAATCTTTTTGTTTTTATTCCTTATATCTTCACAATATTGCTTTAAACAATCCATTATAATCAACGGGCTTCCTTTTTCTCCATAAACATCCTGACCTTCACCTGCAAAAAAATCATAAATAAGAATTTTTTCAAATGGTGAACTATGAATGAAAGTTGGTATCCAGGATTCAATGTACTTTCTGAAAAGTAATAATTTTATTTTAGTACTTTCATCAAAGCCTTTTTCAAATAAATCTTTCTTAGCCATTTCGTCGAATGAATATTTCAATTAATCATAATGATTGCAAGATAGATAATTATTAGTTTAAAACATAATTTATAAAAACAAAATACACCATACAAAGGATATGGCATTAATATCCCCCTTCGAAAATTGGATATTTAACAATAATTCTTTTTTTTTGCTGTATAAACAGACGCAAGAGGTGTCTGTATATTTTGAAATATTTTATGTTGCGTTGTATAACATGCATCCTGATCAAGCAAAACTGGTAATCTTGGTGTAGTTGGTAGTGAAGAAGGAACGGTCAGAATGATTGTGAGCAACGTTCATGAATATGGTTCGTATAGGTGTATCATATATACTATACTTATCAGAAAGTGGGCGTTCTCCTTTCGTTCGTTCCGGTATACCAATACCTGCTTGGGCGTTAAGGTGATATAAGTCCCGCTTTCTGTCTTTACAGATGCAAAGACTTTTCTTCCTTTCGCTGAATTAAAATATACAAGAGCTGTGCGAATGAATTTTACAACTTAACAATCTTATAAAATACCTATAGTAAGATACATAAAGTTCAACAACATGAAATATCATTCTATTTACTTGGGATACAATCTCCTATTTTCCTACGTTTTTATAAGCAGAAGGATTAATACCTTCATGCCTTTTAAAGAATTTGGATAAATGGCTTACATCTGTAAAACCAAATTCATCCGCAATTTCTTTCAACTTGATTTCTCCGGTTTCTAATCTGCGCTTGATGAGTTGTAATTGCATCTTTTCGATATATTCTTTATAACTTATCTCGAAATTCCGCTTGAAATAAGTACTGAAATAAGATGGCGAAATATTAAAATGATTAGCAATCATATGGATGGAAATACAGTCACGGTTAGATATATTCTCTTGAATGTATGCTGCTATATGAGCATTAGTTGGAGTTTTCTTTTTTAATTCAATATTTCGGTTCTCAATGTATTCTTTTATCATTCCGAAAATGGAAAGAATATGATAATACACAATAGACGAACGAAGTACGTTAATCGTTGAATTATATAGGATAATATTCTCAAAAATATTCTTCAATATAGTCTGGCAAGGTTCACTCACCGTTATCTTGTCTTCTTTCAGCCATTGAATTTCCATGATGGAAGTTGGAGTTATTTCTCGTGAAAAGGACTTATGGGAGCGGTCATAAGTCTCAAAATAGCTTGAAGTAAATTTAATATAGGTAAAGCGCGTTACAGTTTTTACTGTGAAATAATGGCGGTCACCGGGTGCAAGCAGAAATAAATCCCCTTTTTCATATGGAATTGTAACTTCATTAAAAAAATGGTCCCCACACCCATAATGAATATAGATGATTTCAAAATGATCTTGGGCATGTAATTCGCAAGAATATTCTTCCTCAATTACATCTATAATCTTTAATGATTCAAACTGGCTGCACTTTCTCATAGCGTAAATATACAAAATAATATAATGTGAATACAAGTATTTCAATCCTATTTCCGCCTACCTTTGCAAAATAATCATTAACTAAATAGCAGAAAATGAAAAAGATAACATTATTTCCAATGATTTTAGGTATATTTTTAATTACTTCATGTATGGAAAACAGTAAAAAATCAGACAAAGTAGTCTTCACACAGAATGAAGACAGCACGAGTACCACAGGTTGGCAATCTCATTATGACCGGATGGAAGCAACCGACCTTCCTGATAACGTAATAGACTTAATAGGTAAGCAATGGATGCTGGTGACAGCAGGAAATAAAAGTTCTTATAACACAATGACAGCAGCGTGGGGAGGGGTTGGCTATATGTGGAGCAGACCATCTACTTTTATTGTAGTTCGTGATTCAAGGCATACTTATCAATTTTTGCAACGAGAAGAAAGTTTTACACTCAGTTTTTTTACAGAAGAATATCGGGGAGCACTTCGGATTTGTGGAACAAAATCGGGACGAGATACTGATAAAGTGTCAGAAGCAGGGTTGACCCCATTGGAAACCCCTTCCGGACTAATGAGTTTTGAAGAGGCTCGAATGATTATAGAATGTAAGAAAATGTTCGTTCAAGAGATGGACTATACAAATTTGACTCAACCTTATAAAGAGAAAATTATGGAAGAATCTTATAACAACGAGCCTTCTAAACACCAACTCTTTATTTCAGAAATAATCAATATATGGATAAAGAAATAACAAGCAGATTACGGATAGGGAATTTGTTCCGACAGTATTGCAGGACGGTTCATTTTCATCTATCCTTTTTCTTTATGGGAGTGATTCTTATTTATGCAGTATCGGGCATAACGATGAATCATTTAAAGGATTTTAATCCGAAATACGATATAACTGTAAACAATTATACGGTGAAGGGGACATTCCCTACCTCCCATAAATTTAATAAAAATGAAATAATACAGTTGTTAAAAGAGGTAGGCGAGCAGGATAATTATATCAAACATTTTTATCCGAATAACTCAACGGTAAAAGTTTTCTTGAAAAGTGGTTCATCCTATATTCTTGATACTCAAACAGGAAATGTTGCTTATGAAGGAATAAAGAAAAGACCGGTTTTTTATCAACTCTCATTTCTCCATTATAACCCGGGAACATGGTGGACCTATTTCTCAGACCTATTTGCGGTATGTCTTATATTGATATGTATAAGCGGTATTCTAATGAATAAAGGTAAACGAGGTTTGTTCGGAATAGGGGGAATTGAATTATTGGCAGGTATATTAATCCCTGTGCTGGCTTTAATTTTATAGATAAATTATATAAGTCCCCCGACTTATGTAGTTATTTTGTTATATCATTTAATTTCAGCTTGTTATGTCGGGTAAAATGTATAACTAATTTTGATATAGTACTTAATAAAATGGATGCAAAATTCAAAGGTTCAATTTATGGGATTATTGCAGCAATCAGCTATGGGACAAATCCACTTGGGGCATTATCTCTTTATGAAGCCGGAATAAACGCTAACTCTGTATTATTTTACCGCTTCTTACTTGCAACTTTTTTTCTCGGTGGGTTAATGCTTATACAAAATAAATCGTTCAGGGTTACACGAAAAGAATTAGGAATTTTGGCAGGGTTAGGGATTTTGTTTGCGGCATCTTCGCTGACCCTGTTTCTAAGTTTCCACTACATGGATGCAGGAATAGCGTCTACAATTCTGTTCGTATATCCTGTTATTGTAACTGTCATCATGGCTATTTTCTTTAAAGAAAAAACATCCTTAATTACGGTTTTATCTATTCTTTTGGCTATTGGGGGCATAGGACTGTTATACAAAGGGAATAATGGTAGCGTGTTAAATGCAACGGGAGTATCGCTTGTTATGCTATCCTCCCTTTCTTATGCACTTTATATAGTTGCTGTAAATAAATCCTCTTTAAAAATGTCATCTATAAAGTTAACGTTTTATGTGTTGCTATTTTGTACATTAACTATCATGGTTCAATCATTTTTTGACGGCAACAATCATTTACAGTTACTTACAACCTCTTCTATGTGGATGTTTGCTATAATGCTTGCATTGGTTCCTACTGTTATATCCTTAGTATTTATGGTAATTGCAGTACGCCAAATAGGTTCAACACCTACTGCTATCATGGGCGCGTTGGAACCACTCACCGCGGTGGTTATCGGTGTTACTATATTCAATGAAATATTCACTCTACGGTTGGCTGTTGGCATTATGATGATACTAATAGCTGTAATTCTAATAATAATTGGTAAATCAATTCAAATCAAAACATTAACGGTTGCTATTATTTATATAGGACAAATACTTCATAAACCTTGGCAACCGAAATGAAATTATCTAAATTGTAAATTGATTAAAAGTTTCTATTTTCTATATACGATAATACTCTATCACAACTTTAAAATAGCAAAAACGGGTGTATGATTATTTAAATGCAATTCTTATTACAACGCAAAACATGTTAGAAAAAATGTCAAAGCAGAGATTTCCCGCTTATTATCGGAATACTCGCAGCGCAAAGTTTCCGCATCTGAAATTGTAAAAGCTATTGAAGAATTGGCTAATCATTTAGCCGATTTTAGTATCAACACACAGGATTATAGCGTTTTACTACGCTATTTTTCTTTCGGATTACATAGTGGAAAATAGTTACGAATACGAATTTGACAAAGACGGTTATGTTGCAGTGATGAAAGGCTATAAAACAGAGACCAGCAAAAAAATTTTAGAGGGGACAATTACCGTTGAATACAAATAAGCACTAACCCTTTTTTGCAATATATAAGAGCTGACAAATATATGTTCGTCGGCTCTTTTTTCGTAGTAGAAAAATACGAAAAATCTACTCTTATATACTTTTGGAAAATTTACCACCAACTTATAATCATAATGAAGAACATTGCTATATTTGAAGAACAAAGATATTTACACATCAAATTGTAATAAAATGGAATCCTCAATAGAAAAACAGATTATCAAGGCTAAAATAGAAAAACAGGTCGTTTTATGGTTCAAACGGATATATGTGTTAGCTGGAAATGTATATGCTTGGTTTTGGTTGATAAGAGCAATATTTTTCCAAGAAACATCATTTGAAGACTACTTAATGTGGATGTTTTTAACAGCAGGTTTTTATTGGTTTATTCAAGAGCATCCAGAAATATTTTTCAAAATTCAAGACAAAAAATGATTCAGACTATATAATCACATAATTTTTTATGGTGGTAAAAATTAGAATGATAGGTTATATATAACCAAATTTACCACCAACCAAAAATATATGAGTTTAGGAATACATGAAATTAGTATTTTATTACTCCATTAAGATAGAGAGTAAGTATAACCTTTAAATCGGTCTTGATTAGCTTACTCATCATTCTTCGATTTTAATGCTAAAACGTATATCTGTTTTTCTGAATTATCGTTAAATGCTGCTTCTTCAAAATTTCCAAATTTGTGAATAACATTAAATCCAGCCCATCCCAGATATGAATCCAATTCTTGAGGGAAAAACAATCTCATATCCATATTTTGAACTGAATGAAACTTATCATTTATAAAATAATGCCATTTTATGCGATTAATTTGAGTTGCATTTTCATAAAACATGGTCTGTTTTATCAACACTTTTCTTTCATCGTTGGTTGTATATTCCGCTATTACTTTTTGCTCTTTTTCACCTTTAACAATATACTGAATATTAGGATTAAAGCAATCTAACAGAAAGAAGCCCTCTGCTTTAAGATGATTTTTAACCCTCTTTAGTGTCTTGAATAAATCTTCATTTTTATATAAATGATGAATTGAATTAAACGGCATAAAAATAAGGTCGAATTTTTCTTGCAAGTTCAATGTTCTAATATCCGCTTCAATGAAATTAATTCCTAATCCCACTTCGGAAGCTTTTACCTTTGCTTGCTCAAGCATTGATAAAGTGTAATCTACTCCACAAATATTATATCCATCCTTTGCAATTGGAATCGTAAGCCTGCCAGTGCCACAACAAAGTTCAAGTATTTTAGCATCCTCATTTTTCGGCAACCACTTTTTATAAAACTGCAAATCGGACAGGAAAGTATTTAATCCATCATAAATATTTGCATCGTAAATCAAATCTCCGACCTTATAATCAGTATTCATTTTGCTCTTCATATTTTATACAAAGCTATAAAATTAATTACGAAGCCAATAATCGGTCTGTCATTCCCGCTATTTTGTCTTTACCAAAGCCTTGAAGGCATATTTAATCGTTTCTGTACATGCATCGTGTAAACCTGCCAAAACACATCCGACAGTCAATCTCATTTAGAATAATTTTACACTTATACCACATTATTTCTTTTTAATTTTTACTTTTATCTCTGAATTTTTTACAGTTGAACCAATTTATATCAGGATAATGAAAAAATTCAGGAATTATTTATGGTTTACTCTTTGTTTGTGTATGACGGCAACGGCCGCAACATCACAACGTAAAGTAGAAACAACAGCAGAGAAAGTGATGCTATTTGTCGATGGGGCACAGGTAACCCGTACTAAACAGGTGGAACTCCCGGCCGGAAACTCATCCTTGATATTCACCGGGCTTTCGCCTTATCTCGATGCCCGGAGCATGCAAGTGAGTGCAAAGGGCAAGCTTACAATCACAAATGTTAATCTGCAATATAACTTCCTGGACAGTGTGGCTGTCAGTCGTCAGCAGGAGCACTTACAGCAGACTTTGAAAAAAGTGGAGAAACAACAGGAAGAACGGAAATCAGCTCTCGCCCTAGTGAAAGCCGAGCAGGAAATACTGAAAAACAATTGTACACTGGGCAATAAAAGCAATACTTTGTCAATAGCAACCATCCGGGAAGCAACCGCTTATTTTGCAGAACAGATGAAAGAGCTTACTGCCAAAGAATTGGCTACCCGTAATCAATTGGAAGAACTGACCGAACAGTATCAGCAATTGCTCCGGGAACTGCGCCAGGCAAAGGGTAAAGACATGAAACGTACCGGTGAAATCCTGGTGGGTATTCACGCTCCGGCCGCTTGTACCGCAACATTTACCTTAAGTTATTATGTAAAGAATGCCGGTTGGTTTCCTTCTTACGACATTCGTTCGGAAAGCCTTGCAGAACCGCTTTCCATCATCTATAAAGCCAATATTTTCCAACACACAGGCGAAGAGTGGAAAAACATCGATCTGTCGCTTTCTTCTTCCAGTCCGTCAACGGGGAATGTAGCTCCCCGCTTAGAGTCTTACCGCCTGAATTACGGTTGGGCGGCTCCCAACTACCGCAATGAAATGAATGGAAACAACATATCGGGGATCGTTTCGGATGCCAAAACCAACGAACCTTTAGCCGGTGCTACTGTCAGGATTCCTGGTACTACCGTTGGTTGTACAACAGACATCGACGGCCATTATTCACTTACTATGCCGGAAGGGCAACGCCGGTTGGAATTTGCATACATCGGCTATATTCCACAGACAACTGAAATACGCAGCAATATGCAAAACATCCGACTAAGCCCCGACTCACAAAGTCTTGACGAAGTGGTTGTTACAGGTTATGCTTCTTCTCCCCGGAAAGCGCTGAAAGCTGCGGCAATCGTAGAAGAAGAAGAAGAAGCTGTCGAAAGTATACCAATGGAAGTCAAACCAACCCGGCAAGTGACAGGCTATGAATTCGATATCAAGATACCTTATACGATTCTTTCAAATAACAAACCCGTCGTGGCGGAAATCGGCCGCTATGACCTTCCTGCTTCTTACGTTTACCAATGTACACCGAAGATCGATAAAGACGCCTTTCTGATGGCCCGGCTTACCGACTGGAATAAACTGAACTTGCTGGAAGGAGAAGCCAACATTTATTTTGAGAAAACATTTATCGGCAAGTCGGTACTCGACCTAAGCACTCCCGGAGATACGCTTTCATTTTCCCTGGGACGCGACCACCAGATTGCCGTACAACGGACAAAAGAGCATGAATATACCTCGCGGAAACTAATGGGCTCCTCTCAAACACAGACCATCAGTTGGAAAATATCCGTTCGGAATCATCGTTTGCAGGCAGTTGAACTAACCCTCTGCGATCAGGTACCCGTCTCCGCGAACAGCAGTATTGTGGTGACAGCTGAAGAACTAAGTGGCGGCAAGCTGGATGAAAACACAGGTATCATTACCTGGCCACTGACATTGAAACCCGGCGAACAACGCGATATTATTTTGCGCTACAAGGTGAAATACCCGAAAGACAGGCGATTGGACGTAGAATAAACAGATCATCAATGCCAGATAAACAACAAAAAATAGTATCCTTTTACTCACGGAAGGCGACGAAGAAGTAATGTATTGCTAAAGCGTCGTCCCGTTTGACAAACAAAGCCAAATAGGAATATTTCAATTCATCATGACAATTATAAGATAAGAAATTATTAGTTTAATAATATAATTTATGAAAGCATAATACATACTACAAATAACATATAATTAATACCCCATCTCAAACAATAATTCTATTCCTCTACTGTATAAACAGATACAAACGGTATCTGTGATTTTCATATGTTATTGCGCTCGTGTCTGAATTTATACTTACAAATTTATTTACAATATCGTATTTACAAACACCTTAAACAACACAAGCCAGCCTAAAGCCAATAAAAATAGCAACGTTTTGGACATTTTCGGAAAGTTTTCAGACTTCAGAGTGTTGTCGAAGACAGAAGATTTTCTTTTGCGCCGGGAGCATGCTGAAAAATAGGAGCGACAATCGGACAACTCTCCAACTCTTTGCAGTCACCGCAGGTATTAAATCCTTTTTCATATACACATTTGCGGATTTCACAATAATCGCTGCAATACGCAAATTTCACTCCGTCTGCACGACACCCCATACAATTTATGGTGGCTGCCGTAATCTCCGGTGCATTGTTCATTACACTCCACTTTTGGGCGGTTTTTTCTCTCAGCTCATTGTCATTCCGGACAGTGGCTATGCGGGCATCGCAATTTTCGCAATCTAATCCGCAACAGGCTATCAATCGTTTTATCATTAAGACAAAACTAATTATTTTTTCTATTTATCCTCCCTATAGGCCAATTTTTATTATCTGCTCCCGTTTCCTAAAGGAGTGTAAACACGCTTTACTCTCAGTCATCTGTATTTGCCTTTTCAGCGGATCTTCCGGCCAAAAGGTTATATCGGGAAAAACCTTTCATATCCGGCAACTCATTTTTTAAATTCCGGTTCAGGTTTGCAAAATAAGTCAGATTCGTAAATTACTTATAATACAATTCATATAAAGTGTAAATTGTTTGGCAACTTGATTCGTTATCAGATTTTTTTAATCGTAAATCGTAAACCGTAAATCTAAAATAAATTCGTTCCTTTTTTCGGAACAAACAGCCTGCACATCTCCGCCTGTTCGATGGTAAGTAGCTTTACTTTCCGGGAATTTATCGCATAACAACGCACCAGAGTTATAAAGATATCTTATGGCAATATCCTAAATACGGTCGTATGCCCGACCTTTAATGTAATTTCGAATAATACAATTGCACTTCACAGTGTTTCAACAGTTATTTATCAGATGCCCGACTTTCGATATTCGGCAGCAAGCCTGTAATTATACCCAGCAGAGGCAGCAGGGTACTGATCCGGAAGATGTATTCGATACTGGTTTTATCAGCCAACCAGCCAAAAAAGGCCGAACCGATACCCCCCAATCCGAACATCAACCCGAAAAATACCCCGGCAATCATACCGACT
>ERZ780007.563-NODE-563-length-11559-cov-13.3665_pt1 | contig 11559 bp, 14 predicted proteins | sample MGYA00511872_ERZ780007 | MGnify/ENA primary metagenome ERZ780007 (study PRJEB29588, sample SAMEA2149603) | human gut metagenome | biome: human gut; feature: human-associated habitat; material: faeces | place: Denmark | collected 2008/2010 ... | reverse complement strand
CCTGCACATCTTTTGGGGCAGCTCCATTTGCTAAAAGGTTGCTTGTATAGGTGTGCCCTTACGGTATAATTACGACAAACCGGAAAAGCCCCGTAGGATCAAGGGTTTTGAGGTTTTCAGTCTGATTTTTTCATCCTTTTCCAAACCGAAAAATCATACTGAAATAAGTCGAATTGCAGGAGGTGTTTCATTAACGACAAATGAATAGCAGAAAGGAACTCAAAACCTTTTGATTCCAAACACAACAGAATATTGGATTTAAGCGAAGCCGTCACTTGTTTTAAGTGGCGGCTTTTGTTGTTTCCAGGGCTGTTATGCAGGCACATGACAACACCCAATCAGAAATGAGGTGAAGTCATTGAACCCACAAATCATCGCCGTTGCCAACCAGAAGGGCGGCGTCGGCAAAACGACTACCTGCGCCAACTTAGGCATCGGGCTGGCGCAGGCCGGAAAGAAGGTGCTGCTGGTGGATGCTGACCCGCAGGCCAGCCTCACCATCAGCCTGGGCAACCCGCAGCCGGACAAGCTGCCCTTTACCCTATCCGATGCGATGGGCCGTATTCTCATGGACGAGCCGATCAAACCCGGCGAGGGTATCCTGCACCACCCGGAGGGCGTGGACCTCATGCCCGCTGACATCCAGCTCTCCGGCATGGAGGTATCTCTGGTGAACGCCATGAGCCGGGAGACCATTCTACGGCAGTATCTGGACACCGTAAAGGGACAGTATTCCCATATCCTCATCGACTGCCAGCCCTCCCTGGGGATGCTCACGGTCAACGCTTTGGCCGCTGCCAACAGAATCATAGTCCCCGTCCAGGCGGAGTATCTGCCCGCCAAGGGCCTGGAACAGCTGCTGTCCACCATCAACAAGGTTAAGCGGCAGCTGAACCCCAAGCTCCAGATCGACGGTATTCTGCTGACGATGGTGGACAACCGCACCAACTTTGCCAAGGAGATTGCCGCCCTGCTGCGGGAGACCTACGGCAGCAAAATCAAGGTGTTCGGCACCGAGATACCCCATTCGGTCCGGGCCAAGGAGACCAGCGCCGAGGGCAAGAGCATCTTCGCCCACGATCCCGGCGGCAAGGTGTCCGAAGGCTACCGAAATCTGACGAAGGAGGTGTTGAAACTTGAAAAGCAGCGCGAAAAAAGTAGAGCTAGCCTCAGTCGATGACCTGTTTTCCACCGAGGAAAGCCGCGCCGACGCCCAGCGTGAAAAAGTCATGGAAATTCCCTTGTCGGAGCTGCACCCGTTCAAGGATCACCCCTTCAAGGTCAAGGACGATGAGGCCATGATGGAGACCGCCGACAGCATCCGGCAGTACGGCGTATTGGTTCCGGCCATCGCCCGCCCGGACCCCAACGGCGGCTATGAGCTGGTCGCCGGGCACCGGCGGCACCGGGCCAGCGAACTGGCTGGCAAGGATACCATGCCGGTCATTGTCCGCGACCTGGATGATGACCAGGCCACCATCATCATGGTTGACAGCAACTTGCAGCGAGAAAGCCTGCTCCCCAGCGAGCGAGCTTTTGCTTATAAGATGAAGCTGGAGGCTGTAAAACACCAAGGTGCAAGGACGGACTTAACTTCCCGACAAGTTGTCGGGAAGTTGGAAATGGCCGATGTGGTAGGTGAAAAAGCTGGTGATAGTGGCAGACAGGTTCAGCGTTACATCCGCCTCACCGAGCTGATCCCCGAACTGCTGGACATGGTGGACGAGAAGAAAATCGCCTTCAACCCGGCCTATGAGCTGTCCTTCCTCAAAAAAGAGGAACAGGTGGATTTGCTGGACGCGATGGACAGCGAACAGGCCACGCCATCGCTCTCCCAGGCCCAGCGGCTGAAAAAGTACAGCCAGGAGGGCCACCTGACCCTCGACATGATGCGGGTCATCATGGGGGAGGAAAAGAAAAGCGACCTGGACAAGATCACCTTCACCAGCGATACCCTGCGCAAGTATTTTCCAAAGAGCTACACTCCCGCCCGGATGCAGGAGACCATCATCAAGCTGCTGGAACAGTGGCAGCGCAAGCGCCAGCAGCAGCACGAACGCTGAGAGAGGAGTTGCCTATGAGGGATATTTCAGCCAGAGAGCTGAAAGGACATAACATTTTGGCTGTGGAGCGGTTTCAGGACAGCACCCGCTGGATGGTGGAGTTTGCGGTCCGCAAGCCCCGCACCCCCTACGGCAGCCCCGGCGACGAGGTTCGCCTATTTCTCACCGAGAACGGCTACCGGCAAGCCCTGGACGCCCAGCGCAGCCAGCAGATCAAAATTAAGCGCCATGCCCACGTTGTCGAGGGGCACATCATCGACTTCAAGCCGAAGAAAAAGCGCCGCCACCCGTAAACCCACCACTTGCCAAGAAAGGAATGAATTATGTGTACCGTTAGAGACATTGAAGAAGCCATCCGCGAACACTGCCAATCCCAGCATGACATGGAAAGCACCGAAATCGACCAGGTGATGCAGCGCCTGCCCTTCGGCACCGTGCAGGACGTTTTTACTCGGCCCCCTGTGCCGAAGCCGCCGTATTCCTGGCGCAGCCGGAACTACCGCACCTGACCGCCGCAGTCTCTTTGAAGATTGCGGCTTTTTTCATGCCATGAATACCGAGAGGAGTGATGAAATGGCCGTTTTTCGTATTGAACGGACCCGTGATTATACCGTGATGAGCAACCACCACCTGCGCGACAAGGCGCTGTCACTGAAATCCAAGGGGCTGCTTTCCATGATGCTGTCCTTGCCGGAGGACTGGAACTACACCACCCGCGGCCTCGCCAAAATCTGCAAGGAGGGCGTGGACGCCATCGGCGGGGCGCTGCGGGAGCTGGAAAGCGCCGGGTACATCGTCCGCCACCAGATGCGGGACCGGCAGGGCCGCATCAGCGACACCGAGTATGTTATCTACGAGCAGCCCCAGCCCAAAGCGCCGGATACGCCCCAGCCGGATACGGCTTCACCAGATACGGAAAACCCGTATCTGGCTGACCCGGATACGGAAAAGCCCGCAGAATTAAATATAGAGAAATCAAAGACCCAAAAATCAAATACTCAGGGATCAAGTACCGATTCCATTCCCTTCCGGGGATTTGCGGCGGCCAGGCCGCCGGAACGGAAAGGACGGGATGCGATGTCGGTGGAAGAAATGGAGAGTTATCGGGATTTGGTGTTGGAGAACATTGAGTACGACCACCTGTGCCGGGAGTTTACCACCTACCGCGAGGATTTGGACGAGATCGTGGAGCTGATCGTGGAAACGGTCTGCGCCAGACGCAAGACCACCCGCATTGCCGGGGCGGACTTCCCCCATGAGGTGGTGCGGTCCCGGTTCTTGAAGCTGGACAGCTCCCACATCGAGTTCGTCATGGAGTGCCTGCACAACAACACCACCGAAATCCGCAACATGAAGCAGTACCTGCTGACCGTGCTGTTCAACGCGCCCACCACCATGAACAATCACTACACGGCCCAGGTCAACCACGATATGCACGCAGGCGGCTGGTAATAGCCGCCTTTTCTGCTGCACCGCCCAAGGAGGCACGATATGAACCAGATGGAAATTTTCAAAAACCCGGAGTTTGGAAGCATCCGCACTTTTGAGCAGGACGGCAAGGTGCTGTTCTGCGGAACGGATGTAGCAACTGCTTTGGGATATGCCAATCCCCGTAAGGCCGTCCGCGACCACACCCGCTGTGGAACGAAATGTTCCATAGGGGTCCAGACCGGCAAGAAGGCAGATGGCTCACCCGCCGTACAGATGGTGGAGATGCTCTTTATCCCCGAAGGCGACGTTTACCGGCTCATCGTCCACAGCAAGCTGCCCTCGGCGGAGCGATTTGAACGCTGGGTGTTCGATGAAGTCCTGCCCAGCATCCGCCAGCACGGGGCCTACCTCACCAGGGAGAAGCTGTGGGAGGTCGCCACCTCGCCGGAAGCCCTGTTGAAGCTCTGCTCCGACCTGCTGGCGGAGCGCGAGAAGAACGCGGCGCTGCAAGCGGACAACGCCCGGCTGCAAGGCAAAGCCGTCTACTACGACCTGTTCATCGACCTGCGGCACAGCACCAACCTGCGCACCACCGCCAAGGAACTGGACGTGCCGGAGCGGCGCTTTATCCGCTTTCTGCTGGAACGCCGGTATGTCTACCGCACCCCCTCCGGCTACGTGCTGCCCTACGCCAAAGGCAGTAACGAGGGGCTGTTCTGTGTGAAGGATTTTTGCCGCAACGGCCACACTGGCTCCTACACGCTGGTGACGCCCAAGGGCAAGCTGCACTTTGCGGAACTGCGCCAGTTGATTTTGGTGACGGTATGACGGGCCGCCACCTGTTACGACGGCTGGTGGTCCCGCCTTAGTACCCAAGACCGCTTTCTGCATAACCGACGAAGGGAGGCGAGAAAAATGCAGGAGGAAGTGGAAAACAGAACCTTGACGCTGGTTGTCAGCGGCACCAAGTTCACCGGGCGGCTGTTCAAGGCCGCCATATCCAAGTACATGGCCCACCGCAGGGAGAAAAAGCTGGAAAAGCAGCGCAGCCGGGATTCCCCCGTTACCCCCAAGGGCAAGCAGACGGTGAAGCAGCTCATCGGGCAGAACCAGGGCGTCTCCAACATCGAAATCAACGACCCGTCCATCAAGGATTTTGAGCGCATCGCCCGCAAGTACGGCGTGGACTATGCGGTGAAAAAGGACCGCAGCGCCTCGCCGCCCAAATATCTGATCTTCTTCAAAGCCCGTGACGCCGACGCCCTGACGGCGGCATTCTCGGAGTACACCCAGAAGAAGGTCAAGAAGGCCGACCGCAGCGAGCGCCCGTCTGTGCTGGAGAAGCTCGCCCAGTTCAAAGAGCTGCTCAAAAATACCGTGGTGGACCGCAGCCGCCGGAAGGAGCTGGAACGATGAAGCAGGTGAATGTGAAAAAGCTGGTGCTGCTGAACCTGCCCTACTTCCTGCTGGGCCTGTTTGCCACCAACCTGGGCGAAGCGTGGCGGCTGGCGACCGGCGCGGATGCCTCGGCTAAGATGCTCTCGTTCTTCTCCACCCTGCCGGTGGCGCTGGGGAGCTGGTGGCCCAGCCTGCACCCGCTGGATTTTCTGGTGGGGCTTTGCTGCGGCGCTGGCTTGCGGCTGGCGGTGTACCTGAAAGGCAAGAACGCCAAGAAATACCGCCATAACGTGGAGTACGGCTCAGCCCGATGGGGCACCCATGAGGATATTGCCCCCTACATGGACCCGGTGTTCCAGAATAACGTCATTCTGACCCAGACCGAGCGGCTTACCATGTCCAGCCGTCCCAAGAACCCCAAGTATGCCCGCAACAAGAACGTGCTGGTCATCGGCGGCAGCGGCTCCGGCAAGACCCGCTTCTGGTTGAAGCCCAATCTGATGCAGATGCACAGCTCCTATGTGGTCACGGACCCCAAGGGCACCATCCTGGTGGAGTGCGGCAAAATGCTTCAGCGTGGCGCGCCCAAGCTGGGCAAGGACGGCAAGCCGATGAAGGACAAAAACGGCAAAATCGTGTACGAGCCGTACCAGATCAAGGTGCTGAACACCATCAACTTCAAGAAGTCGATGCACTATAACCCCTTCAGCTACATTCACTCCGAAAAGGACATTTTGAAGCTGGTGACAACGCTGATCGCCAACACCAAGGGCGAGGGCAAGGCCGGGGACGATTTCTGGGTCAAAGCGGAGACGCTGCTGTACTGCGCGCTGATCGGCTACATCCACTACGAAGCCCCGGTGGAGGAACAGAATTTCTCCACCCTCATTGAGATGATCAACAGCATGGAGGTCCGGGAGGACGATGAGGAGTTCAAAAACGCCGTGGACCTGATGTTCGATGAGCTGAAAGAGCGGGACCCCAACCACTTCGCGGTGCGGCAATATGCCAAATATAAATTGGCCGCGGGCAAAACCGCTAAGAGCATATTGGTGAGCTGCGGCGCACGGCTGGCGGTGTTCGACATTGCGGAGTTGCGGGAGGTCACGTCCTACGACGAGCTGGAGCTGGACACCCTGGGCGACCGCCGGACGGCGCTGTTTTTGATTATGAGTGACACGGACGATTCCTTTAATTTTTTAATCTCCATGTGCTACACCCAGCTTTTCAACCTGCTCTGTGAAAAGGCCGAGGATGTGTACGGCGGGCGGCTGCCGGTCCATGTGCGGTGCCTCATCGACGAGTGCGCCAACATTGGCCAGATCCCCAAGCTGGAAAAGCTGGTCGCCACCATCCGAAGCCGGGAGATTTCCGCCTGCCTGGTCTTGCAGGCACAGAGCCAGCTCAAGGCCATCTACAAGGACAACGCCGACACCATCATCGGAAATATGGATTCCTCCATCTTCCTGGGCGGCAAGGAGCCAACCACGCTCAAGGAGCTGGAGGCCGTGCTGGGCAAGGAGACCATCGACACCTACAACACCGGCGAGAGCCGGGGGCGGGAGACTTCCCACTCGCTCAACTATCAAAAATTGGGCAAGGCGCTGATGAGCCAGGATGAGCTGGCCGTTATGGACGGCGGCAAGTGCATCCTCCAGCTGCGCGGGGTGCGGCCGTTTTTGTCGGATAAGTACGACATCACCCAGCACCCCAACTACAAGTACACCGCTGACGCCGACCCGAAGAACGCCTTTGACATCGAAGGCTACCTCAAGGCCCGGCTGAAGCTCAAACCCAACCAGGTCTGCGACGTGTATGAAATCGACGCCGCAGCTGGCGAATGATGTTCCGCTGTGAAAGGAGGGGTCCTATCTACTCGCCACAACCGCCCCGAAGGGGCCATCGGCGTACAAAGCGGACGATCTCTATTAAAATAATGAAAAAAGGAGGAAGGCCGGAGTCAGCCAGCCCGGAAACCGGGCGGCGGATTGTCCGGCTTTTGTATGCCTATGAACCATGACTAAATCAAACTTTTCAAACTGATTCCGGCCAACTTTATTTATGGAATTTTTTAATCAGGCAATCACCGTTCTCCAGACCCTCGTTATCGCCCTCGGTGCCGGTCTCGGCGTGTGGGGCGTCATCAACCTGCTGGAAGGTTACGGCAACGACAACCCCGGTGCCAATGCTCATGTGCCATAAAGTAACATTACAAGCAGCGAGCAAATTGGAAGCCACCCTACTATTCCGTTTTACAAAAAATTCACAAAGTAAAAATAAAATGCTCTTGTACTTTTTATAAGACTGTAGTATTATAATATCAACGATGATACTACTACAGTCTTATTTCTTGCGTAGAAAGAGGATGATTTTATGGAAATCAAACTGTTCGATTCTGAATTGAAAGTAATGGATGTACTTTGGAGAGAAGGCGATCAGCCCGCAAAGTATGTTGCGAAAACATTGACGGATGAACTGGGCTGGAATGTTAATACAACTTATACCCTGATTAAGCGATGTATCAAAAAAGGAGCGATTGAACGAACCGAGCCCAACTTTATGTGCCATACGTTGATTCCAAAGGAAGATGTGCAGGAGGCAGAGACAAACGAACTTATCAACAAGATTTATGACGGTTCGGCAGATAAACTGTTTGCCGCTTTATTAAGCCGGAAAAAGCTGTCTGCCGAGCAGATCGACAAACTAAAAAAGATTGTCGGTGATTTGGAATGAGGTGATGAGTATGAGCCTGCTGCATATGAGTTTTGCCGGTGCAGTAATGATTTTAGCAGTTACAGTCATTCGCGCCTTGGTCATTTATCGAGTGCCTAAAAAGACTTTTATGGTACTTTGGGGAATTACACTTGCACGATTACTCATTCCATTTTCTGCCCCTTCTGCGTTCAGTATATATACATTTTTTGGGAAAAAGGAGCCGATCATAAGCAATGTAGGAGATACGGCAGTTACCACTTTGGGTCCAGCCATTCAAGAAGGTCAAATGACTACTGCCCCCAATTATATTTCCCACTCTGAAGTCGCTGTTCCTATTTGGCCAATCATCTGGGCAATCGGAGCACTAATATGTGCGGTTGTTTTCTCGATAACCTACTGGAAATGTTATAAAGAATTTCAAACATCTTTGCCGATAGACAATGATTTTACACGTAATTGGTTAAGCAGCCATCACATTAAGCGTTCTATTCAAATTCGACAATCCGAATTGGTGTCAGCGCCACTCACTTTTGGTATCCTTCGGCCGGTGATCTTGATGCCCAAAACAACAGACTGGAACGATGAAAAGACACTGCAATATGTTTTAGCACATGAGTTCGTGCATATACGAAGATTCGATACCATAACAAAGCTAATTTTGCTTATTGCTCTTTGTGTGCATTGGTTTAACTCTTTTGTGTGGGTAATGTATGTTCTTGCTAATCGAGATATTGAATTATCCTGCGACGAAACCGTTCTCCACTTGTTTGGAGAAAACACAAAAGCCTCTTATGCACGAACTTTGATTGGTATGGAAGAAATAAAAAGCGGAATTACCCCTTTATGCAATAATTTCAGTAAAAATGCCCTTGAAGAAAGGATGACAGCAATTATGAAAACGAAGAAAAGCACAGTTTTATCTATTGCATTAGCAGTGTTGATCGTTGCTGGAACCGCTACCGCCTTTGCGACTTCCGCAAAGGTGGAGGATGATAAAGCAAATTCCACAACACTCATGGCTGGAATCGAAAAAACATATACCATAGACGGAAAAACTTATTATGAATTTTGGGATGGCACCACTATGGAAGAATCCGAGTATCTCAAAAAATACCCTATGCCGGAAGTGGAATGGTGGACATACGAGGAATATAAAGAGTGGCTTGACAACGAGAAAAAAGAACTCCAGAGTATGCTTGGCTCAACTGGATCTATAAACGGCGAGAAATTTACTTGGACACAGGAAAAGATTGATGAAGCCATTGCCATGTATGAGGAAATATTACAGGAAATCAAGGATGGTGTGAAGTATTCAAAAACGGTAAATGAAGAGGGAGACCCTTTATTGAGTGAAGCTCAAGCCGCTCCGTCAGACACGGAAACATCGGTTGAAATGGCAATGGATTCCGTAGGACAGCAGGAATTTACACAGGAAGATATACTGGAACTGTACGGAGATTATGGCATTTCTTTAGATAAAAATGGCGATATGATCTTTCAGGGAGAACTGGTCAGATTGTTTTGGGATGGTGTAGATGTTGGTGACGGTGCAGCTTCTGTCCTTTACCAATATTACAACAAGAAGGGTACAGTAGATGTCCACACCGTCCGTTCTGCAATTGATAATGGTGACGGTAGCGTCGATCCTTTTGGGAAACTTGTCAAAATTGAAAAGGATAGCCAGGAAGTGTTTGATCGGCGGGATGTGGATGACTATCTATCTACTGGAACAGCTACCACCACGGCTTCGGGCTTTTCCAGCCCCAATGATGGAACAAGTTTCGCAGAAGTGATGAAAAAATACGCAGAATTTGGAATCCGCTATGAGAGTGGCGACGGATTGGGGAATATCTATTATAACAATCAACTGGTGAAAACATTTATAGATAAAAACAAACAGGGCGATGTGTTCACCTTATCTTCCGAAGATGGCGGAGAAATCGTAGTTCATACGGTCTATGATAAAAAGGGAAATTTAACTGGTGTTGAAATTGAATGAATTTCTCCCGATATTTCTTTTGAAGGGAATAAGGCAAATGCAGTTAGCAAATCCAGCCGAGCCAGTCAACGGTCGAGATGAACGGGCTACGCCCGCCGTTGACAGCCCCGTCTGTCTTTGCTGGTGAGCAGACAAGGGGCGACAGCAAAGGGTGCTGCCGCCCCTCTTTATCATCACAGAAAGGGGGATTTTCCATGACGGAAACGGAATATCAAATGTCTGTTCAGAGAACCCATGACGCATATTGCAAAACTGTCATACGCCGTGCTGCTATCACCGCCATCCGGCGGCTGAAAAGGAAATGGGAACGGGAAATCTCCCTTGAATACTTGATGTACGAGAAGCACTTTCCCATAACAGACTGGCGTGATTTTGTGACTGTGGAACTGGACGAAGAACGGCTCTTGACGGCCTGCGGCCTGTCGGTCATGCTGGACAATGAAGAACTGGCCGCTGCCCTTTCCCATTTATCACAGGAGGAACGAGAGAAAATTTTCCTGTATTACTTCCTGTGCCAGACCCAAGCGCAGATCGGCCAGCATTACGGCGTATCTGACAGTGCCATCGGGCGGCATCTGCATCGTGCCTTGCGGCAGCTCCATGAGGAAATGCAGGTGTATCCCCGTGAGTAGACTTCTCCCCTATGAAACCATTGTGAAAGCCCATGAAGGCGACCCGGACGCAGTAAATGCCGTGTTGCAGCACTACGCCGGATATATCCGCTACCTTTCCAAAGTAAATGGACGGGTCAACGCTGATGTGGAGGACTATGTGATCCAAACGCTGATCGACAGCCTGTTCAAGTTCCGTCTGGAACTCCCGGACAATCCTAAAACTGAATAACCCGCCGCCCAACGGCAACACATGAAGCAGTAAGTCTTGAAAAAGATTTGCTGCTTTTTTTGCGCCCATTTTTGGCAGAACAGTCAGGGCGGTGGTGTTTAGAGTGAACAGGAAATTTTTTTGCCTGCCCGGTTGCCATTTTCGGGTTTTCTGTATTACAGAGAGTGGAAAGGGCTTTCTCCGGCGTCGGGCAGGAAGTTCCGTATCTGTCGTCATTTTAGCGAAAACGGGCAGGAACGCCCTTTCCCGGATTATTAGTAGCAAGGAAAGAAAAGCAGCTTGCCAAAACCGGCTCCCGATGGACGAGTAGTAGGCAAAGGAGAATTTGCAAAAAGCATTTATACAAACCGGGAAAAAGTGGCGGACGGAAGTGAGGGGTAGTTTGCAGTCACGGAGAGCAAGTATCGACCAGTGTACCAAATTTCGCTTTTCGCTCATTTGCCCCCCGGTCAGATACTTGTTGGGGTTGCCACCCCAAACCCGCCTTTTGCGGCTTGCGCCGTCGAAAAATCCCCGCAAATATTTTTTCGGATTTTTCAAAAACAGTTCCGATTTACACCCTGTTTTTCTCCTATCAGTGAGAGGACAAACCGCAGCAAACGAAAGGAGTTGAGCCACCATGCCACACAAGACCTACAACACCCCCAAACGGAAATGTGTTGTCAAAACCCGTCTGACCGAGGACGAGCGCAGAGCCTTTGAGGACAAATGCGCCGCCCTCTCCATGAGCCAGTCCGAGTATATCCGGCAAGCCATCTTTTACAGCAAGATTGCCCCTGTTATCCGGGTGACTGCCCACAGCGAGGAAATGCTCACCGCCGTATCTTCCCTTGTGGCGCAGTACGGGACAAGCGGCAGCAACCTAAACCAGATCGCCCGGTATCTGAACGAATACGGCGCACCATACAACGCCCTGTCCAGCGAGGTGAGAGCCGCCGCTTCCGACCTTGCCGCCCTCAAATTTGAGGTATTGAAAGTGATAGGTGAAGCCTATGGCAACGATCAAGCATATCAGCTCTAAAAATGCCGACTATGGAGCCGCCGAAGCCTATCTGACCTTTGAGCATGACGAGTTTACCATGAAGCCCACCCTTGACGAAGCCGGGCGGC
>ERZ780007.562-NODE-562-length-11577-cov-3.84326_pt1 | contig 11577 bp, 10 predicted proteins | sample MGYA00511872_ERZ780007 | MGnify/ENA primary metagenome ERZ780007 (study PRJEB29588, sample SAMEA2149603) | human gut metagenome | biome: human gut; feature: human-associated habitat; material: faeces | place: Denmark | collected 2008/2010 ... | reverse complement strand
CCCGTCAGGAACTGCCTGCAGCTATCGAAGCCACCCATTTCTCGACACCGATATGCCCGGTATATCAAAACGTAGACGCACACCCCTACACAGACCCGGAACAGATCAAAAAAAATCTCGTTGCCCAGTTGACATCGTCCGTAAAATGGACCCAGATCATGAAAAACATGATTGCAGACGGAGCAACTTCTTTCCTGGAAATCGGACCGGGAAAAGTGCTGCAGGGGTTGATAAAAAAGCTGGACAAGGAAATGGAAACAAACGGTATCCAATAAGCATAAAAAAAGGTTCTGGAAACGGAACCTTTTTTTGTAAAATCTTTATATCTTTAAGTCGCAAATTAAAACGTATCTTAGGATATTTATGTCGAATAAAAAGCAGAAAAAACAATTCAATATTATTTTCCGCATTGTCATTATACTGGTTATTTGCAGTATAATCGTATTTCTATTTCCCAAAGCCGGTAGTTTCCAATACGAATTTCAGAAGGGTATGCCCTGGCGGTATGAAACCCTGTATGCCCCATTCGACTTCCCGATATATAAAACAGAAGCCGAATTAGAGGCTGAAAGTGCCAAAGTTGCTAAAGAACAACCTCCGATTTTCAATTTAAACGAAAACGTCAAGCATACGCAGTTGACTAAATTTATTGCGGCTACCGACAAATACATGACACCGGGCAACAGTGCCGCCATAGAATTACTTCGCAAAAAATTAGCTGTTTTTTATGACTACGGTATATTACAACTTCCGGATGCTTTGGAGGCCGGTAATATCAAAACCATTAAAATCGTACACAACAATATCGGACGGGATGTCGATTTTCAGAACGTATACACCCTCAAAAAAGCTTATTCGGCTTTAAACGAACTGGTACAATCGCTCTCCCTGCCTAAAACCGTCAAAGAACATATCCTCAGTCTGAACCTGAACAACTACATCCAGCCCAATCTGGAATTCGACGCCTCGAAAACAAGTCTTCAACTGGCCAATCAGTTGAAGAACATCAGTTTGACACAAGGAATGGTGCGCAATGGTGAAGTCATTATTGCCAAAAGAGAATTGGTGACTCCTGAAAAAGTCAAACTGTTGAACTCTTTGAAAACAGAATACCGGCATAATGCAGGCAGTTCGTCGGGCAACCTCCGTCTCACCGGCGGACAGATCATTCTGACATTGATAGCCTTAACTATTTTTTCGATATTTTTCTACTATTCCAAAAAACGGATTTTTTATAACAACAAGGAATTCATCTTTTTATATGCTTCTTTTCTGGCAACCGTATTGCTGGGAAGTGTCGGTTATTACCAAAATATCAATATGCTGTCTCTTCCGGTGCTGTTTTTTGTCATCATCGTCAACATACTGGTCGGCAGCCGCTCTGCCTTATACCTGCTCTTAAGCTCCTCTCTGCTCATATCTTATTTCGCACCGAACAGCTATATGTACATTTTTATGCAGATAGCAGCCGGCATCGTCGCTATTTTCGGACTGGCACAATTACAACGCAGGGGACAGTTATTTATTTCGATATTCTTTATCTTTCTGACCTATGTCGCAGTTTACATCGCATTTCTGCTTACCCAGGAAGGAGAATTTGTACTGACACATCTGTTCGGCCTGCTCTGGCTATTTGTAAACTGTTTATTGCTGAGTTTGACCTATCCGGTAATATACATATTCGAACGGATATTCGGTTTTATCTCCGAAATCACCTTAATCGAATTATCAAACCCCAATCATCCTGCATTAAGGGCATTAACCAAAAAAGCACCGGGCACCTTCCAGCATTCTCTTATGGTTGCAAACCTGGCTGAAGAAGCCATTTACCGGATCGGGGGAAATCCGCTTCTGACCCGTACCGGAGCTTTGTACCACGATATCGGCAAATCCTACGATCCGATTTATTTTATCGAAAATCAGACCGGAGGAATTAATCCGCACGACCAGTGCGAATTCGACGTCAGTGCCCAACACATCATCAACCACGTCACCCAAGGAGAGGAACTGGCTAAAAAATACAATTTGCCCGAAGCCATTATCAACTTTATCCGCACCCATCACGGTAAAAGCAAGGTCAAATATTTCTATAATTCATTTAAAAACAAATATCCGGACAAACCCATAGACGAAACCTTATTTACCTATGCCGGTCCCGATCCGGTAAGCAAGGAATGTTCGGTTGTCATGATGGCCGATGCCGTGGAAGCCGTATCCCGTACTTTACGTGACAAAACAGAAGATAATATCACGAAATTGGTCAACGATATCATTGACGGACAGGTCGCCGACGGCCGTTTCCAGAACGCAGACATAACCTTTAAGGATATAGCTGCCGTAAAACGGGTATTTATCGACATGCTTACCAATATTTATCATTCACGAATTGCTTATCCTCCTTTGAAAAAAACAGAAAAGCCAAAGGATAAAAATAAAGAAGACGAAAAATAAATTATAAACTTGAACAATATGACACAGAAAGCCATTACCATCAAAGATTTGGCTGCAAAGCTAAACATTTCAGTATCGACTGTCTCCCGGGCATTAAAAGATAATCCGGAAATCAGCCAGCAAACCCGTAAAACGGTTCAGGCTTTAGCTAAAGAACTGGGGTACCGTCCCAATCCGATTGCGGTTGCTCTGAAAACCCACAAAAGCCATACCATCGGAATAGTCGTACCTCAAATTGTAAACACCTTTTTCGCAACGGTAGTGAAAAAAGTAGAGGAAATTGCCGACAAATACGGATACAATGTGTTGGTGGCTTCGTCCAACGAAAGTTTCGAAAAAGAAAAGAAAAACATCGATGTTTTCTTAGCCAACCGGACAGATGGCATCATCCTTTCCATTTCCAAAGCGACGTCCTCCTTCGAGCATATCAAAAACATCCAAAACCAGGGAGTACCCTTGGTACTATTCGATCGTACAACCAAGGAATTAGACGTGTCGAAAGTTATTGCCGACGATGCTGATGCCGCTTATAAAATCGTACAGCACCTGATTCACGGCGGAGCCCGCAAAATTGCGTTGCTGACAGGCCCGGAACACATGTCCATCGGTAAAAACAGAATGAAAGGCTATCTGAAGGCTATGACAGTCAACAAACTGGAAATCAACACCGACTATATCGTAAGATGTGAAGATTTCTCTGTAAAATCGGCTAAAGAAGCAACAACACGTTTATTAAATCTGAAACATATTCCGGATGCCATTTTCGGTATTAACGACGATATGGCGATCGGAGCCATCGAAGCCATTAAAGAAAAAGGCTTAAAAATACCGGAAGATATTGCCGTTTTCGGATTCTCAAACACCAAACGTTCCCGTTACATGAACCCGTCCGTAAGTACGGTAAACCAGTTTCCGGAAAAAATCGGAGAAGTAGCCGCAGAGCTTCTTTTCGAGCAAATCCTGAATCCGAAACATGCTCAGGTCCGGGAAGAAATTGTAAACTGTGAATTAATTATACGGGAGTCCTCCGACCGTTCTTATCTGAACGATTGACCGGTCTGCCGGTAATCGGTACAGGCAAGACAAACGAAGGCTTAATAATTGTCAGGAAGTTCAAGACCCCCAAAGGATAAAAACGATACATTTTTATCTTTTGGGGTTTTATATGCTATTTTTTACTTTCCATCCTCCATTTTGTCTGGACAGACATTAATCATTACAGATCGTTTCGGTTTTATAAACCACTTTTAACCTCTTCCCTTTCCGTTTCAGGAATGCGGTTAAAGTTTGTTAAACCCTTATATTTATAAGCTTCCGTCGTTATATTTGTAAAAATCTAAAAGCAGCTATATGGATGTCGTTGTAGAAAATTTGTCGAAATCTTTCGATTCACAAAAAGCTATCGATTCGATCTCTTTCCGGGTCGGGAAAGGCGAGATTCTGGGCTTTCTGGGGCCGAACGGAGCCGGTAAAACGACAACAATGAAAATCATTACCTGTTTTCTGTTCCCCGACCAGGGAGAAGTGTTTATCGACAAATACTCTATCCGCAAACATCCTTACAAAATCAAGCAACTGATAGGTTATCTGCCGGAACACAACCCGCTCTATGAAGACATGAACATCATTGATTTTCTGATCTTTGTTGCAAAGATACACAATATTCCCCGGTATAAGATCATGGCCCGGGTATTGGATATGCTCCGCTTATGCGGTCTTGAAAATGAAAAACACAAAACAATAAACCAACTGTCCAAAGGCTATAAGCAACGGGTCGGTCTTGCACAGGCTTTGATACATGACCCGGAAATTGTGATCCTGGATGAGCCCACGACCGGACTGGACCCGAACCAGATTATCGAAATCCGGGAACTGATAAAAATGATCGGCAAAGAAAAAACCGTCATCCTTAGCTCACATATTTTGGCACAGGTTGAAGCTACCTGCGACCGGGTTCTGATCATCAACAAAGGTAAAATCGTGGCAGACGGCACCTCTGCCGAACTCCGGAAATCAAATACGAACAAAATGTTGAACATAAAGATCAGTGGTGGAGATACAGATATTATCTATGAAAATTTAAACCATCTGGATAACATCGAACAGATTGACATTACAGGAGAAGGAAAATTCAAATTACAAACCTCCCTGAATTATGAAATCGAAAAAGATATATTTCAACTGTGTGCATCCAAACAATGGTATATCAAAGAAATGACTCCTATTGAAAAGCATTTGGAAGACATTTTCCGTCAGGTAACCCAAAACTAACGAGCGTGAGAATAATAAAAATACTTATCGGTAAAGAACTGAGCACCGCTTTTGACTCCTGGATGATCTATACAGGATACCTGTTGTTTTTCTGTATATGCGGCTTTGTTTGCTGGCTGTCCCCGTCCAATGTATTTTCAATGGGACAGGCCAATATGCTGTCTTCTTTTACAGTCATCAACTGGACCATCTTCTTCCTCGTCCACGCCATGACCATGAAATCGGTTGCCGACGAAAAGAAAAGCGGTACGTTAGAATTGTTACTGACAAAACCGATACGTACATCACAGTTGATCGCTGCAAAGTTCTGGGCGCAGCTTTTTATCATTTTGATTGCATTATTATTAACGCTACCTTACTATATTACGATCGCCTTCATCGGTCATGTCGATCACGGAAGTGTCATACTAGGCTATTTCGGGCTGATAGAAATCAGCGCCTGTTATATCAGTATCGGTATCTTTGCATCCTCCTTTGCCAAAACGCCTGTTACCGCCTTTTTTGTCAGCCTGGGGATCGGCCTCTGTTTCCAATTATTATTCGGAATACTGGCACAACAATTCGGTTCCGGTTTTATAGCTGAATTATTTGCCTATCTGTCCATCAGTGAACATTTCGACCCCTTATCAAGAGGCATCCTGGACTCCAGAGATATCATATATTTTACCTCTGTCATCACTATTTTCCTGTCTTTAGCTAAATTATTTATCTGCAAAACCCGCTTTTAAAGACAATATGAAACAAGTCGTTCAAAATAATATATACATTATCATCGTCATCATTCTGGTGAATATTTTCTCTGTATTCGCATTCGTCCGGATCGACTTTACATCCAACAACCGATATTCCCTGAGTAAAGTCAGTAAGAGCACGATAAAGACAAATACAGAGCCTATCACCGTGGATTTTTACGTAACGGAAGACCTTCCGCAAGAACTGAAAAAAATAGCCAGAGAATTTATCTACATCCTGAAAGAATACAAATCACTCAGCAACGTCTATTTTAAGATCAATACGATACCCCCCGATAACGAGCAGACAGAGCACAAAGCCCTGCAAGCCGGCATACAGCCGATATTGATCGAGATCAGCGAGCGGGATATGGAAAAAATCCAGAATATCTATATGGGTGCCGTTTTCAGCATCGGAGAGAAAAAAGCAGTATTGCCTTTCATCAATTACAACACCCCGTTGGAATATGAAATTACACGCTTATTAAAGCAGGCCTCGGATACCCTGAAACCCCATATCGCTTTTATCAAAGGGCATCAGGAAGCCAGTCTGGGACAAATGCCGCAATTGATCAACGAACTTTCTCAATTGACCGATATTTCGGTAATCGATCTTTTCTCCACAAACGATCTGTCACCTTATAGCGTATTGTGTATCATCGATCCGAAAGATGTATACACACCTTATGAAAAGGAACAGCTCAACAAATACCTTCGCCAGGGCGGACGGCTGTTTATAGCGCTTAACCACGCTGTCGGACAAATAAACGAAAGCCAAAACAGCGGATTTATCAACCGGACAGGTATCGAAGATTTACTGGAAGACAAAGGTCTGAAAATACGGTATGATTTTGTTGTAGACAACAATTGCAGTACCATCACGGTAAAACAGCACAATGGATTTATGAGCTACCAAAGTAGTGTCAGCTTTCCCTACTTGCCTATCATCACAAATTTCAGCAAGCATACCATCACCCACGGCTTGAATGCGATTTTATTACCTTTTGCCAGTAGTATCCAACAGGTAAAAACAAATTCTACCTATATTTTTACGCCCCTGGCAACAACATCCTCTATCTCCGGCAGACAACAGGCTCCGGTATTTTTCAATCTGCAAAAACAATGGACCCGTAACGACTTCAACCAACCGCACAGTATCGTGGCCGCTCTTCTGACCAATGACGACAACAACAGTGCTATCGTGACAATTACAGACGCAGACTTTCTGATCAATGACATCGGTATTTACGCCCATCCGTTAAGAACCGACAACATCAACTTTGCGGTCAATTCGATCGAATGGCTCGGCGATAATTCCGGACTGATCAAACTACGGAATAAATTTACCACATTTGCCTCTCTGGAACCGATAGACGATTATACCAAAAGTTTTCTCAAATATTTCAACTTTCTGCTCCCGCTACTCATCACCCTGATAGCAGCAGCCATACGCTTCCACACCAAGCGCATCAAGCGTATCAACCGCTCGAGACCGGGATATATATAAAATATAACGTCTGTAAATCAAAAAAAAAAATGCCGGCTGAAATTTTCAGCCGGCATTTTTTATCTCCTATGAATTATTAAATCATCGTACTGATCATAAAGGTTGCCGCAACCGCCACAATAGCATACAATTCCGGGAACACAGCCAAGATCAACGTTTTACCGAATACATCGTAACCGGAACCGATACCGATGATCCCGTTGGCACAAACCTGTCCCTGACGGATGGCAGAAAACAAACAAACCAAACCAAGACCTAAACCGGCACCGAATACGGCCGCAGCCTGTAACCAGGTTATTCCCGCTACCAAAACGTTCTTCAACAGGAAAAAGCCCAGGAAACCATAAAGTCCCTGCGTACCGGGAAGCGCACACAACACCATATAATTACCGAACGCTTCGTCATTTTTCTTCAAAGCCCCAATCGTTGCATTACCGCCAATTGTCACACCATAAGCACTACCAATACCGGATAATCCTAACATCAATCCTACTCCGATATAAGCTAAAATAATCTCATTCATAATTTTTGTGTTTTAATTGTTATTATAATTACTATTTAAATTTTTGATTCATAATCAACGGCCTGTGATTCGTTTTACATGTATTTCAATTTAGAATCACAAACCTGAAATTAATTGGTCCGCTTTTTAAAAGGTTGGTACTTCTTGCCCCCACCTTCAAAACCGGCATTTTTATAAAACTCAACAAAGGTCAAACGCATCGGATGAACAAACGATCCCAGACCGGCCATAAAAATATTTACACTATGGCCAAAAAGCAAAATAATCAACATCACCAGTTGTTTTACTCCCGGTATATCCGGACTCATATTCATTGCCAGATCATTGAACACCAAGCCCAACACGGCACTTGATATCCCCAAAGCAAACAAACGGATATACGAAAGCGTATCCCCCAGCAAACCCGTTACCATATTGTAAGAATCCCACAATCCGGCACCGATATTGATAAATACATTCCGTCGTATATTATTGAATATAAAGATCAGCAGACCGGCAATAATAACCACCGTATACAACGGAATCGTGACATCATAGCCTTTTAGCGAAAGTCCGTAGCAAACCCCGCCGCCTACGATCAATACCGGCCAGCCGATTGTCGACAATGCCCCCGCCAAACCATTCTGTTTCCATTGGTTAGCCACTTTCAGGAACATACCGAAAATAATCTGCGCCACACCGATCATCAAGGCCAGATTGAACAATTGTTGTGAATCGAGCATCAGGCTTTTTATTTTTACGACCCAGGGCACCTGTACATCCAGCAATTGTATCCCGAAGAACGTACCGCTGACAATGCCCATAATCACCGTCGATAACCCCAGCCATTGTGCCAATGATAAAATCGGTTTTATGGACGGCTTAGCCTTAAACTTATAAATGGTAATGCCCAACAAAATCAACAAGCCGTATCCGGCATCCCCCAGACAAAAGCCGAAGAACAACACGAAAAACGGAGCAAAAAACGGAGTCAGGTCAATTTCCCGGTAATTCGGTAATGAATAAAGTTCACCGATAAATTCAAACAAACGGGCAAACTTATTATTCTTCAATTGTATCGGCGGGTTATCCTGCTTCTCAGGCTCCGTCAGTTCGTAAGCGATATCCTTTCCGGACAACCATTCATCCGTAGCCTCGGCAATATTTTCCGGCACCCATCCTTCCAGAGCAATGACCTTATCTTCCAGTAATACCTGGGCGGCATCTTTCACTTTCAACACATCGACATCCTCATTGATCTGCCTCCGCAAATCCTTCAGATATTCGATTGAAACAACGGCCGTCTTCTTCAATGAGTCTGTAATGTCCGCTTTTTCCGACCGCAACTTTTCCACCTGCTCACGGATTTCAGCCGCACTCATTTGCGGAAACTGAACACTGTCGGCCTCCAGATATTCCTGGCCATCTTTAGGCAGCACTGTGATAAAATACTTCTGCCCCTTATCCTGATGAACAATAAAAGCATTGTATTTATCTTCCCATTCCGGTAAATATTTCCGGTCAGGAACCGTAAAAAAGCGCAGATCCCAGCCGGCATCCTGTAAACCGTTGATCCGCTCCGTCGGTACATCTCCCCAAGGCACATATATCGTACCGTCTTTTTCCAGGGAAGCGATCTGCTGATCCAGCTGTTCCATCCGCTTAAACTGACCTTCCAAAAAAGCCAGTACATCCAGTTCTGTCACTTCCGATTCTTCAGGCAATTGCTCCTCCGGGTAGAAAATTTGCCGATAAAAAGCCAGCTTGTCTTTCGGTTCAACCGCCAGAGACCAACGCTCCAACATATCAGTAAAAGACATTTCTTTCTTCGGAACCCGTTTAGATAATTGCTTAGTGATCTCAATAATCCGCTTAATAACAGCCAATTTCTGCTTCAACTCTTCGTCCTCGGCCGATCGTTTTTTATTTTCATGGATATGAACCACACCCCTGTCCCGAAGTTCTTCGAGAAAATCCTGATAATCCTTGTAGAATACCAGCAGGGATAATTTTCGCATAGGTACTATCATAATCCTTTCATATTTATGATTGTTGATTTTTGATTGACGATTCTGTCCCTCTATTCAAAAGTATCTCAAGATTTAATCCAATCGTAAATCATAAATCGTAAATCGTAAATTTAGTATTCTTCCTCCGTCGCTTTACGGGTTTTTACAATTTTCTGCGCCGATTTCGAAAGATTCTCCTCGTCTTCCAGAAAACGCTTAATCTTACGGATAGCTTCCTGAAAACCGGGTATCTGCACCTTTTCATACAGATTCACTTTCTGTGTCGTTTTTTTACGTGCCCGATCCAGTAATTCCATCTTTCGCATATAAAACTCCCGTTCAAGAGCTATATGAACGACTTCTTTCACATGCTGTATCCCGTCGAGGAACCATCCCGGCGTATTGAACAAACTGAAGTCCTGTACTTCGTACTCCACATGATCCAACACCGGCGTCCGTACACCTGCGATCTTTTTAACCGACTTATCCACATCCTTCACCGTAAGAATATCGGGACGATATTCGTCGTAAAGCTGCAACATATCGTTAATGCTATTGAGGGTATCGCTCAACTTCGTATCAAACTCATCTGCAACCTCTTTCGCTTTTTTTACTTCCGACCGCAAGGCAGATTCCTTATTCTTGATGGTAGGCAAAGCCCGCACCCGCATCTTGAGTTGTTTATCAAGCCCCTGGAGCGACGTTTTATTGTATTGAAACTTTATCATCCATTCTTAATTTTAAATTGTAGATTGTAAATTGTAAATTACCTTTATACCATTCAAGATTTCAGATTTCTCAATTTTGTATTAATCGATGCAACTATCATTGCAAGTATTTCCTTCGTCTCTCTCCCTGCCTCTTTCAATTGATCCGGTAAAAGCAAACCAGATTCCTGAATAATTTCGAGCCAATACATTGTCTCGTCGGTTTCCTCTTCCACAATTTTCATTTTGTGAATAAAGTCCCTGTCAGACTTAGCCCGGCAAGCAGCCCTATAATTAGCGCCGACAGACAAAGAACAACGCAGTATCTGACCAGCTATCACCGAAGCAGCCTTCGTTTGCGGTAATAACTCAACCAATTCAATCACCAGCAAACCCAATTTCTTTGTCCTTTTCTGAAAATCAGCGCTGTCCATCCATTAATTTAAAATCTAAAATTTAAAATCTAAAATCTTTTAATCGCTATAATTTCCAAACTCATCCACAATCTCTTTCTTAATACCCAGTTCTGAACGTGTAAAATATTTCCGGAACAGGGCCCAGGCGGTATCCAACATCTGCGTAATACCGATATTCACGTCAATGGCCAGTAATTCATTCGAATAGTCTCTGGCAAATTCCAAGGTACGCCTGTCGTAATCCGTCAGGTCGAAGCCGTTTTCCAGCTTCGTACGGGCATTGGCAGCATCGGCATACAGACGGATGGCGGCATTCATAACCTGCGGATGATCTTTCCGGGTCTTCTTACCGATTACCAACTGTTTCAAGCGGGACAGACTCCGGAACGGGTCGACAATCACCTTCCCGATTTCCGTATCCTTACGCAAAAACAACTGTCCTTCCGTAATGTATCCCGTATTATCCGGAATAGCATGGGTAATATCCCCTCCGGACAATGTCGTTACCGCAATAATCGTAATAGAGCCTCCCTGCGGGAACTGTACGGCCTTTTCGTAAATCTTTGCCAGGTCGGAATACAGAGATCCGGGCATAGAATCCTTCGAAGGGATCTGGTCCATTCGGTTGGACACAATGCTCAGAGCATCGGCATACAATGTCATATCGGTGAGCAGCACCAGCACTTTTTCATTCTTCTCAACGGCAAAATACTCGGCTGCCGTCAATGCCATATCCGGCACCAGCAAACGTTCGACAGGAGGAGCTTCTGTCGTATTTACAAAACTGACAATGCGATCGAGTACTCCCGCATTATCGAACAAATTCTTAAAATACAGATAGTCGTCATTGGTCAGCCCCATACCTCCCAATATAATACGATCGGTCTGGGCACGTAAAGCCACATTCGCCATTACCTGATTATAAGGCTGGTCCGGATCCGCAAAAAACGGAATTTTCTGACCGGACACCCGGGTATTGTTCA
>ERZ780007.559-NODE-559-length-11617-cov-3.06677_pt1 | contig 11617 bp, 4 predicted proteins | sample MGYA00511872_ERZ780007 | MGnify/ENA primary metagenome ERZ780007 (study PRJEB29588, sample SAMEA2149603) | human gut metagenome | biome: human gut; feature: human-associated habitat; material: faeces | place: Denmark | collected 2008/2010 ... | reverse complement strand
CCATTTGATAAAAAAGCCGGTCGTACGATAACCGTCCATCCAGTTACCACCCGGTTTGCGGGTACTCATATCGAAATATCCGGCCTGGGCACGGACTGCATCCGCCAGCCCTTCGATACAAGCCCAGAATGTCTTGTTAGTCGAGTAGGAACCAATTCCTTTCGGTTCGAACTGGTAAGCGTGTACCAATTCGTGGTACAGAACGCCACGTGTTTCGAAGTCGAGCTTGTAAAGAGATTCGTTTGCCGACTTCTCTATATGCTGTGTGCTGTAAACAATCGAGGTATTGGCCGGATTACCGCTCTTGGCTGAAACTCCATCATAATCTTTCAAAGTATAATGGACCTTTTGAACATCATTCATCGTATCTTTAGCCGAATAAAAAAGAATTTCGGCAACCTTACGAGCATGATAACGTATGTATTCGTCCGGATTCTGGACAAGCCCCGCATAAATGGCTGCCCCTTTAGTTTCCGGATCAATCACTTCGTAATCGATTTCCGGATATTTGAAATCCTCCCAATTGGCATTCAAATTGGTGTCAAAGAACAAGACATCACCCAGTACCAGTGTATCACCGGTAGCCGTACTGGCTTCCAGCCTATATTGTTTATAGTTGGAAGGTTGGGTTATCGGACAAAGAATTTCCTGGTAGCGGGAACAGAACATCTGATCTTTCCGTTCATCCACAACTACCCATTTTTTTCCATCGTAAGAACCTTTCAATGTCCAGGCAAACGGATCATGTGCAGGTGTCTCGCCGGACGAATAGATTTTATAACTTTGGATAGGAACAGTATATTGTTCATCAAAAATCACTTTATTTACCCCTTCCGTTCCCACGAAACAGGTTGTCGGATTCCCATCTGACAATTCAGGAACATTCACCGGTAATTTTGCCTGACAAGAACACAATAATAAACTTATCGATATTAATATATTTATTTTCATAACACAACTATTCAATCAAAACTTTAACAATATGCTGTTCACACATCCATTGTCATAATCCCTGCCCCATGTATTTCACAAAGGACAGGGATATTTTAACACAAAATAAATTGAAAAATTACTTTATTCCAATCAAATTACTGATTATATCCTGGATTTTGATCCAGATTCGGATTTAAAGTCGCCTGCTGATAAGGGATCGGATATATTTCATAATGTTCATCAGATACTTTTCCATCCCACCAGTCACCAGTACCAAACTTATCGAAACGAATCAAATCGGTACGACGCTTTCCTTCAAATATAAACTCACGTCCGCGTTCTGCCAATAATTCATCCATCGTCAATGTTGCCACTGAATATTTAGCCTTTTCCCAATCTTCGGCAGAAAATGCACGCTGACGGCAAGCATTAATTAAGTCAACGGCATCCTGAGTTGCCTTACCACCATTCTTACGCATCAGCGCCTCTGCTTTATCAAAGTAGATTTCTGTCAAACGATATAAAACCCAGTCATTTCCCCAATAGTTCGGATCACCAGATGCTCCTGTTTTGTATTTATCAAAACGAGCACCACTATTTTCTTCCCCTGTGTACATGGTCGATTCTTCAGTCTTGCCTTCACTAAAACGTTTAATATCTTTGACAAAGACCAAAGGCTGGCCACTATACTCCGATGTCCCCACAACAGGCTCACCCGTTTTATAATCATACTGCGGACCTATCAGCATCCATTCTTTTTTACGCAAATCATTATCTGCAAAAGCATCATAAGCAGAAGGAATCACAACGATCCCATCATTTCCGTTAGCTATTCCTCCATTGATGTATTTTTGATTAAAATGGTAAAAGTCTCCGGACCAACCACAATACAAACCGGATGCCAGATAATCATAAGTAAGAGACAAAATATGCTCCTTTGAATCCGTACTGTTGTCCTTGCTATACGTGCTGACCAGATCTTTGTCCAATTCCATAGTACCATGAGCCGCACCGCCTTCACCTTTAATCAACTTATCACAATAGGCAATACAGTCATCCCAACGGGGAGTCCCCGTCCATACTTCAGCATTCAAATAAAGAGTTGCCAACATGGCATAGCCGGCAGCACGAGTAAAACGTCCGGTATTTTGTTCCTTTTCTGATAGCAAAGGAAGATCATCCAGAACAGCCAACATCTCAGATTCAATGAATTCAAAGACTTCCTGACGACTATTTGTTGCAGGCATTTCAGGTTCACCGACTTTTGTTACAATAGGAATATTACCCCATAAATCCATTAAACCCATATAATAATAAGCACGATTTGCCTTTACCTCTGCAATATAAGCCAAACGCTCCTGCTCTGTGATGCTCATACTTTCCGCACTACGTTTTTCAAGGTTTTCTATCGCATCGTTACAAAAGCCTAATCCCATAAAGAACAAATTCCAACTGTCTTCAATAGATGCATGCATACTTGTCCAGGTATGATAATGAAACTGGATCCATCTCCCGTCATCATAACCATGAGGACCTTTTACCGGCCAAGCCAACTGATCGGCTGAAAGTTCATTCATTTTCCAGTAATTCTGGCGAGACTGGCAAGCGAACACAGCACGACTGTGTGTATAAGGGCGCAATACCGCAGAAAGCACCTCTGTTTCATTATTATAAAAATTATCAGTCGTATTGTCGCTATAAATATGTTCTGTCAAGTCTGTACAAGCGCTCATCGCAAAAAGACCAGACGCAGCAACTAATACCTTATATATATTTTTCATCGCTTTTTCTACTTAAAAATTAACATTCAAACCAACACTAACACTTCTTGTCACCGGAGTACGTCCACACGCTTCCATGCTCGGAGCCATTCCCGTATCATCCATTTCAGGATTCAACCCCTTATACCCCGTAATAGTGAATAAATCGGTTGCCGATACATACACCCGGAATGAAGGCCATTTTTCGTTCTTATTTTTAAAGTTGTATCCTAATGTGATATTGTCCAAACGAATATAATTGCCTTTTTCCAAATAATAATCCGAATACTGGTAAGTCGCACTCACACCTTCATTAATTGCAGAGTTCAACACGTTATAACCGGCCTGTAACGTCGTCAGGTTATTATAAAACATATTCATACGGTTCAGTACGTCATACCCGAATCTTCCTTTGAACATAAAGGACAAATCAAAGTTTTTATATTGGAAATTGTTTGTCCATGATAAATACCACTTCGGTTGTCCATTACCAATCACCGTCTTATCGTCATCATAGATCAGATCTGCAGTCACCTTTTCACCTTCCTTATTGTAGAACAGCCATTCTCCGCTTTCATTAAATCCGGCAAAACGTTTACCATAGAAATCACCGATATTACTACCCTTATACAAACGCACGGCATTTCCAAAAAACCCATAACCCCCGATCCCGCCAAATTCCAGATAGTCAGCACTACTATATGAGAAGTCCTCCAGTTTATTAGAGAATACTTTAGACAAAGTCACCGTACTTCTCCACTGAAAGTCTTTTCTTACAATAGGTATCGTATTCAAAGTTAATTCTAAACCAGAACTTGTTATACTACCTATATTCAAGGTACTGGAAGAATGGATATTGGCTGGAGAAGGTACCTTAACGCTTGTCATCAACAAATTATCTGCTTTACGTTTATACACATCCAAAGAACCTGTCACCCGGTTTGTCAATACACCAAAATCAATACCGAAGTTCCATTCTTTCTTCATTTCCCATTTCAAATTCGGATTCGGATTACGGCTCGGTCCCCAAGTTTGCAACCATTGGCCACTTGGATTCAAATAAGGGTCTCCAATACCCAATGTAACCATTGATTGATACGGATCAATACCTGAATTACCGGTCACACCATAACCGACACGAAGTTTCAAATTAGACAAGACATTCTGTTCTTTCATGAACTCTTCGTTAGAGACATTCCAAGCCACTGATGCAGATGGGAAATTACCCCATTTGTTATTAGGACCGAATTTAGAAGAGCCTTCACGACGAATAGAGAATTGAGCAACATAACGATCTTTGAATACATAGTTGATACGACCGAAGAAAGCAATCAAAGTTTCATCTGCTTTCTTACTACCCATACCGGCTTTAATAGCTGCATCACCATTCAAACCACTACCGGATCCCAAGTTATTATCTTCTACGGAATTATTCAAGAAACCGTTGTTATTTGCTTCCAGTTGTTCATAAACCTGATATTGGTAGCTATAACCGGCAATTGCATTGATTTTATGATTATCCAAGAAAGTCTTTGTATATTCAATAGTCGGCTCCAAAGTACGAGTAGTTTTCATATACGACTTTTTCCAAGCATATCCGCCACTATTATAGCTATTATAAGAAATACGAGAATCCACATCATAAAAACGACGTTCTTTATAGTCATCACGAGTATAACTTACAAAAACAGATCCTTTTAAATCTTTGATTGGTTCAAAAATCAATTTACCATCAAACGAACTGGTCGTTTGCTGTTTGTCATACTGCTGTTGATCCAAACGCGCCACTTTGTTCTCATCTTTCGCATAATCCTCATAATAAGTACCATCTTCATTATAAACCGGATTGGTTGGATTTGAGCGCAACGCAGATTCCCATTCTCCATCGCCTCCAAGCAAGTTCATGTTGCCATAATTCAAACTCATATTTGTCTGGAAAGTCAACATATTGTTCAAGGCCTTTGTTTCCAAAGACATTCTTCCCCCATACTGTTCACGGTCTGTAGCCTTCCCGATACCTTCCAAATTACTATAATATAAAGAAGCGCGATAAAGAGTGGATTCTCCTCCTCCGGAAATAGAGAGGTTATGGCTATGAGACGCATTACCACTATTCAATAGCGTATCGAACCAATCCGTATCACTACCCCTATCTGTCATGTAAGACGGGTTATTAAATTTACCCATTGCGCTACGCCATTCTGTCGCATCCATGAAATCAGGGCGCTCAATCCCCCAATAATGGGTCAAATAAGTAGAATAGTCCACCGAGGTTTTTCCTTTTGAACCGCGCTTGGTCGTAATCAAAATAACGCCGGCATTCGCACGGGAACCGTAAATAGCCGCTGCTGAACCATCTTTCAATACATCAATCGATTCAATATCTTCACTCCGTAACAAATCAAGGTTTCCTCCGGGTATACCATCAATTACAACAAGAGGAGCAATATCACCATTAACAGATACAACACCACGCATCTGAACAGCAACACCATTATTCGGGTTACTACCATTTGTACGTGTAATAGACAAACCGGCAACTTTACCATCCAACAACTGGCGGACATCTCGGCTATTTGCTCCTGCCAAGTTCATATCTTCAGGTTTTACAGAAGATATAGCGGTAGCCACATCAGAACGTTTCATTGAACCATAACCAACGACAACTACTTCATCCAGCATTTCCGCATCTTCCGACAGGACAATATTTAAATCAGTCTGTCCCTTTAAAGACACCTCCTGCGATTTAAAACCGATAAAAGAGAATGACAATGTAACGTTATTGCCAGGCACATTCAATGTAAAGTTTCCATCCAGATCAGTAGTAGTACCCACAGTAGTTCCTTTCACCACTATACTGACACCTCCCAGTGGTTCTCCCAACTGGTCCTTTACAATACCTTTTACAGTATATCCTTTTTGTGCTAATGCATGAACTTCTGCTTGCTTTAACGTGTTATCAGTTTCAGAAGATGCAAATGCATAAGACTGCGTGAGCATTAAGGATAAACAAAGTAATGCTTCTTTTCTCATAATCTTATTCATTTAATTTTTGTAATTCAATGGCAATATTAACCGATCTTAATACGATCACAGTAACACTGAATAACAAAAAGAGTGTCATATTCAACCTATAGTCGATTATGACACTCTTTTGTACGATTAAGACACTACACAAAAACAAGCGTTTACGAAAAAAACGGTTATTCCCTCTACAATCGAACGTATTGAATACGCAAAAAAACGACAATATCCTCTTAAAACGCAATTTTCCACATAAAATATTGATAATTAACCCTATATAGAAAATAGCTGTTTGTTAAAAAATATTACCCTTGCGGGTAAATCTAATTATATAGGGTAGAAAATCAAATTATATGCGATAGTAGTTTCGATCCGAACCAATGGCTTTTTTACAAATATGACAATAAGAGTGGTAATCTATGTATTACGATGCCTATAACAATAACCCGGCCCTTCCCCCGCCTGTCTCTCTCACTACTAGATCATGATTCTAACACAAACAGGCCTCATCTACTGTCTAATTGATTCCATTTAACATTTTAAAGTCTGCCCATTCTTTGTTCTATCCAATAGAATGGACTACATTTGTGATACTTCGCAAACAGAAGGAATAAAAACAGATATAACATGGAAAATGTAATAAGAATCATTACGGCATGTTGACGATTAGTGGGACACGCATAGTCCTGAGCATCCCGAACAACAATGTACGCAAGCAGTATTATGAGTTCATGCTCGACGAATATTAGTAAGGTTAGAGAGAATGGAAGAAATACAAGGCATCTAATAGTCACCTTATTGCATTTGCCTGTACTGTCCTGGCGTAACTCCGTATTTGGCTGAAAACTCACGATAAAAATAGGATTTGTTGGAGATTCCGACCTGGTAGATGATTTCCTGCACGCTCAGGTTTGTCGTGACCAAAAGCTGAGCTGCATGCTTCATACGGTAGTCCTTGATAAAATCGCTCGGTGTCAACGGTGAAATCTTTTTGAAACGGCGATACAGGGCACGGGTATTCGTGCCTAATTTATCGGCTATAAGCTCAGGACGCAATGTATCCTGAGCAAGATTTTCTTTTATTATGGCTGTCACGGAATCCATAAACTCCTTATCCTCCTGATGGATCAACTGACCACCGGACTGCTCATAAGCGCTTTCTGGGGAATAATAGTAGTCTTTCAGTTCTTTTTTATTCGCCATCAACCTGTTCACGACGGAAGGCAGCACCACGGATGAGAACGGCTTGGTCAGATAGGCATCGGCACCCAGATCCAACCCTTCCGCCTGTTCGTTTTCCGAGACCTTTGCCGATACTACGATTAAAGGTATATGCCGAGTGAACTTATCAGACTTGATACGGCTGATCAATGCAAACCCATCCATGCTCGGCATCATGATATCCGTAATAATCAAATCAGGAGTTTGCTGCTCCATCAAGGCCAAAGCCTCCTCTGCATTAAATGCTTCCCGGACGACATATTCGAACGATAACGTTTCCTTAATCAACCAAACGATATCCCGGTTATCATCGACCACCAATATAACTGGATTACCAATATTCACTTCGGTTTCAGCAGTGGCTGCTGAAACCGGTTGTACAACCGGAACCTTTTCACCGTCTTGTTCATCCAAATCTGTCTCCTCAGCCTCCAGATAAGGCAACGTAACGATAAATTCGGCAGATTCCCCCTCCTTGCTCGCTACTCTTATCTCGCCACGAAGCAGCTGGACCATACTGTGGCAGATGAAAAGCCCCAATCCATTTCTGGAAGTCATCTGAGTATAATTATTTCCATCCAGATCACCTAAGATATGAAAACGGTCGAAAATCGTTTTCAGGTCAGCTTCCGCTATCCCCTTACCTGTATTATATACCTTTATTATCAGAGATTCATTTTCTATCCGGACAGAAACATCGATCGTGCCTTTCTGTTCCGTGTACTTGAATGCATTCGACACCAGGTTACGTATGATCTTCTTCAGGCTGGGTACATCCGTATTCCAATAAACCGGTTTATCAACATCACTAAAAGTAAAATTGATCCCGTTCTGCTCCGCGACAGGCATAAACAATTCACATTGCTTCCGGATCAAACTGCCTACGGACACCCGCTTGATCTGTATATGGCTGAATCCAACTTCCTCGATCTTTCTGATATCCAAAATTTCTTGGATCAATTCATTCAGGCTTGTAACGTTTTCACCCAGGATACGGGCATATTTCTCCAATTTTCCATCAGCCAACCGGTCAGCGGATGTCTTGATATGATCGTTCACACCATTAATCAAAGTCAAAGGCGTACAAAGCTCATGCGTGATATTGGCGAAAAAATTCAACTTCGCTTCATACAATTTTTCTTTTTGCTCTTCTCTGATTTTACGGGCGACTTCGGCCTGTTTTTCCACAATCCGGCGGCGCAGCCAATACACGATACCCGAACATACAACTGCCAACAACAGACCATAGACAATCATAGCCCAAGAACCGCGATACCAGGGAGGTAACACCCGTATATGCAAAAAATACTCTTTGGCATCCGAATCGAACACATCGTTCTTGTAACGGACTTTCAAAACATAATTGCCATAAGGCAACTTCGTAAATACAACCTCATTATCTTTTTGCAGTTCAGTCCACGATGTATTATAGTTTTCTAATAAATACGAATACTCATAGTTTTCCCCGTGTATATAGTCGGTCGCCACAAAAGAAATCGAAAAGGTAGATATATTGGGAGGAATAGTCACATATCCGGTTTTCTGATCCGTATAGTCATACAAACTATGCGTCTCATCTCCCATCTTCAATTCAAAGAAATGCAAGGCTGGCTTATAATTCTCCTGCCGGTCGTTTTGCGGACCTACCCATATCAGCCCGTTTATTCCGCCGAAGAACAGTTTTCCTGTATAAGGACACTTCCAATAGGCATCATCCGAGAACTCCGTCACATCCAAATCGGGACTTCCATAATTATGGAAAAACTGATTGCGAGGATTGTATTTAGTCAACCCTTTATTAGTACTCAGCCAGATACAGCCGTCAGAATCTTCGAGAATACCATGAACCATGTCGTTCTTTATACCGTCAATTCTGCTATATTGTCGTACCTCAGCCGGGGTCTCTGAATGTAATTTCATCTGCGTCATACCGGAACTGGCTCCCAGATAAAAAGTCGAATCCTGGCTATAACACATGCAAAGCACATCCCCTACCGCCCGGTTGCCCGCATTATTCATTGGAATAAATTCATATTTCTTAGTCAGCAGATTAAAGCGGACCAGTCCATATCCTCCACGGCTTCCCAAATAAAGAAGGGAAGCCTCATCATCATAATTCATAGAATGGAACTCATTACAAACTTTTCCATCCTTTTCAAGGATAAACGACTTCACATATTCAATAACAGGTTCTCCGTCCTTTCTACCAATGACAACTTCCAGCAAACCATCTCCGGTCGTTGCCATCCATAATGTCGAATCATTCACTTCACGGATCGCATGAACATACCTGATCTTTGTATCGACAAGGCTTGCCATCGTATGGACTTGCTTGTCCACTAAGGAATAATAGGACAATCCTGGTCCTTCCGTCCCTATCCACACCCAGGGATAATAGTTGCTTTTACGGAAACAATAGACACGATCACTGGACAAGCCGTTCGATGTAGTGAAATGTTTGACCTTCCCGGCCGGTATTTCTCCTTTTTCATAGGAATCATAATCTTCCACACGCACAAAACCATTCCCTTTAGTTCCGAACCAGATCGTTTTTTCATCTTCAGTATAGATCGAACGAACCGGATTACGCATGACAATCGGCAAACTCTTGAGTTGAATCCCAGAAAACCGGTTATATTTGTCATAATACATCCGAACTCCCTGCCCGTCTGTCCCGACCCACAAGATATCCTGCTTCCGGTCAGGCAAAACACAGAATAGCCCGACATCAAATCCCAATGCCTCTTCCTGATTATCTATGTTTAGCAAAAGCCCGTTCCTGAAAACCAGGTAAGGGGTGGAATGAAACAAAGCGATGCGGGAAAGATTTCCATATTGATCCATCCAGCAGGTAAGGTCGGCCAGATACTTTTTCTGGCGGTCTTTCATCCGGTAAGAATAAAAGCGGTTTTCCATATCCACATAGTACAGAATACCATCGAGATAATAAGCACGGTCAATTTTCTTTTCATGGATCGGCGTTTTCCTTATGTCCAATGCTAAGGGAAAGGAGTCGAAATCCGGACAAATCTCAAGCAGGCAGCCATCGGCGTCAAAAATAAAGAACTGTCTTTCTCCCTCTGCAAACAAGACTTTAGATACTTCTTCATTCATCCCCCGTACATGTACATCCTGGAAAGAACCGGTTTCAGGAGAATAGCAGGAGATAAAATCTTTTTGCTTTATGAGCAGCGTATTACCAGCCGAATCAGAAGCCACATTCAGACACTCGGGATATTCCGTGTAGGACTCCGTCACCTTCCTCCCTTTCAGCGAAAACCGGTTCAATCCCATAGAAGTCGATACCCACAGATATCCGTCTCCGCCATACACGATTTTATTGATGATATTGCTGCATAAAGTATTCTTGTTGTTCGGTTCAAAGCGAAACACATATGTATTCTTGCCGTTATACAGATTCAAACCGTCATAGGTACCGATCCACATATAACCGTTCTCATCCTGGTACATATCAAGGATGGCATTATTTGACAAATCTATATTATTTGCCATATGCAGAGAAATCCCCGCGGACACCGGACAAGAAAGCAGGAACAAGCAGACAATGACAGACCTGAAGAAACGGAAAACCGCCGCATATCTGGTATCTATATAGGATAAATTCATAATAACGGTTATTAGGCCACAAATATAGCAAATAATGTGTCAATTTTTTCTTACTTTTGCGCCAAACGTCTGTAACTAATAAAGTATTAATCGTTTTAATACAACGTAAATATATGAAAAAGTATCTTCCTATCGCCGCTTCTGTCCTGCTTCTCGCAGCCTGTAGCGAAAAACCGGGTTACGAAATAACCGGTACCGTTTCAAACAATGATTTGAATGGTAAGTATGTATATCTCTATGAATATGGAGTAAAAGATGCTGCACCGCTGGACAGCGCCTTAGTACAAAACGGAGCTTTTGCCTTGAAAGGCACACAAAATGCTCCTGCCCTTCGTACTCTCCGTTTTTCGGAAGAAGTGGTTGAACCGGTACGTGTCGCTCCCGGAGAAAACACTCCGTTTATGGCAACATTCGTACTTGAAAACGGGAAATTGGCTGTCGTGCTGGATTCGACTTCCACAGTTAGCGGAACTCCCGAAAATGACGCACAAAAAGAGTTGCAGGCTAAGATCAAAGACTTACGTTCCGGTATAGACAAATTGGTTGCCGATATGAAGTCGGGTGATGAAAATCTGATTAAACAGGCGGAAGCCAAATATGAAGAGATCGACCGTAAGATTACGGAAGCCGTTGTCAACTACATCCTGACTCATACGGATAAACAGTCTGCCGCCAAGAATCTCTACGATTTCCGTTACAACATCAGCGAAGAACAGCAAAATGAAATCATCTCCAAAGCAGACTCTTCTTTCAAATCCGTTCCGGGCATCAGCTATATGATCGACCATCTGAATGTATTGAAAAAGGTCGCTGTAGGACAGAAATTCACCGATTTCGAAATGCCGGACGCTAAAGGCGAAATGCACAAACTCTCCGAATATGTCGGTAACGGCAAAGTCGTCCTGATCGACTTCTGGGCATCCTGGTGTCCTCCCTGCCGTGCAGAAATGCCGAATCTGGTCAAAGCCTATAAAGACTACAAGGGTAAAGGATTCGATATCGTCGGCATCTCGCTGGATAGCAAAGCCGATGCATGGGCCAAAGGTGTAAAA
>ERZ780007.556-NODE-556-length-11632-cov-3.3082_pt1 | contig 11632 bp, 8 predicted proteins | sample MGYA00511872_ERZ780007 | MGnify/ENA primary metagenome ERZ780007 (study PRJEB29588, sample SAMEA2149603) | human gut metagenome | biome: human gut; feature: human-associated habitat; material: faeces | place: Denmark | collected 2008/2010 ... | reverse complement strand
GGGGGACAGTAACCGACCTGGGCGGCCCCTCCGCCAATATGTACGGAATGCAAGGCCAAAACAAAACTCTATGTGCCGCTTGTAAACGCGCTTCCTGTGCTTTCCCGACCGTATGTAAAAACCTGAACACAGATCACGGCCCCCTTTTAAAAATATATACCATAACCCGGCAACAGCCCAAAATCAAACATGCATTCGTCGGCTCCGGCATCCGCTACGACCTTTGCCTGCACGATTCCGGAAATAAAAACATCAACCGGACCAATGAAGAATATTTACAAACCGTCATCCGTCATCACGTATCCGGACACTTTAAAGTAGCACCGGAACATGCAACCGATAATGTCTTGAAAATAATGCGGAAACCTTCATTCAAACTATTCTATGAACTGAAGGAAAAATTCGATGCGATAAACAGCCGGAATGGACAGAAACAACAAATAATCCCCTACTTTATATCCTCCCATCCGGGATGTCACCTGGAAGATATGGCTGAATTGGCTATTCTTACCCGTGAATTGAATTTCCGGTTGGAACAGGTGCAGGATTTTACCCCGACACCCATGACATTGGCAACTACGATTTTCTATACCGGATACCATCCCTATTCGCTGCAAAAAATCGCATCCCCAAAATCAGAATCGGAAAAAAAACAACAAAATATGTTCTTTTTCTGGTATAAAAGAGAGTTTCGGGAAAAAATTATCGCTACCTTAAAAAGAATTAAACGTCCGGATCTTATAAAAAAAATATATAACAGATAATAAAAACCAATACAAAACTTTAATATTTCGATACGAATAACTAATTTTGGGTCTAATAAACCAAGATGTAATATAGAGAGATGAATATTAGATATGGATTGATTATCACGGTAGTGGTTTTATTGGCTTCCTGTAACAGCAAAGTTACCCAAACCAATAAAAACGGATTGAATTACATCAAACAAGGCTTGTACGATCAGGCCATCGTAGAGTTCAACAATGCAATTATAACGGATAATGAATGGTTACCGGCTTATTACAACCGGGCAATTTGCTATGCCAATACCAAACGTTACAAAGAAGCTCTGAACGATTTCAATTACATTCTCGCCAATTGCCCGGATCATGCTGAATCTTATTTTAACCGGGGGATTGTGTATGAGAATATCGGCATATACAACAGTGCCATTAAAGATTACTCGCAAACGATCAACTTACGTCCGGACTTTATCACAGCCTATCATTACCGGGGAATTGCCCGGTTTTATATGAAAGATTACGAAGGAGCCCTGGCCGACTACAACAAAGCAATGGAACTCGGGCTGGCCGAAACCGGACTTTATTTCAACCGGGGAGTAATCATGCAAATACAAGGCAACCTTGATGCTGCGATTAAAGATTATACAGAAGCCATCAACATCGATCCTTCCAATGCAAAATCCTATTACAACCGGGGAATTGCCAAGTTGGCTCAGGAACGGTCTGACGAAGCTTTGAAAGATCTTGAGATAGCATCCCGGCTGGGTTTTGCCAAAGCTAATGATGCAATCAACACTTACTTCAGATATTAAACTGTAAGGCAAACATCCGGCTGAGTATTTATCAACATTCAATCATTTCCATCCTATTTAGATTATTCGTAAAAATGAAAAATCTTTTTATTCTATTCTTATTTTGTGGAGTTTTCCAACTCACGACAGTGCATGCACAGGGGTATAACATCCGAATCAACGTCAACAGTATGGCAGGTAAAAATGTAATACTCGCCAACTACTTTGAAGGCAAAGTATATGCCTGTGATACGGCAAAACTGGACAACCAGGGAAATGGCTTTTTCCGTAACAATCAGAAAAAACTGGCAAGGGGAATGTATATCCTGCTGTTTTCTCCCAGTAACTATTTCGATCTGATCATCGGAGACAATCAGCATTTTTCGATAAAAACCGATACGACCAACTATCTGCAAACCATGAAATTCGAAGGTTCTCCCGAAAATACAGCTTTTCTGGACTTTCAGAAATTCATGACCTCTCAAAATCAGAAAATGCAGGTATTGAGAAATGAATTTGAAAAAAATCCGGATAAAGGAAAAGAAGAAATCAGAAAAGCCTATACCGATAAATTCAATCTGGCCGACCACGAAGTCCGCAAATATGTTGCCGATCTGAGTAAAAAATACCCGGGTTCGGCATTAGCAACCTTCGTAAACTTTACACTCAGTCCGGAAACACCCGATTTTTCAGCACAGGTACCCGAAGGTACAAAAGACCGGGATATGGAAATCCGCCGCCGGGCATTCTACTACACCAAAGCACATTTCTGGGACAATACAAATCTTACAGACAGCATGCTGATCCGGACTCCGGTATTCAAAAACAAACTGGACGACTATTTTCAAAATTGGGTAGTCGTACATCCGGACTCTCTGTACCGTGCCTGTGTAGGTGTCATCGAAAAGGCCAAACCCTGTAAGGTAATGTTCCGTTACCTGCTGAACTACTGCATCGTATACACCTTCGATAATAAAATCATGGGAATGGACGAAGCCTTTGTAAAATTAGGTGAACATTATTATATGAGCGGACAAGTGGATTGGCTCGACAAAGAGCAATTGAAAAAAATCACGGATGAAGTCATTAAAAGACAATATAACTTAATCGGTCAGAAAGCCCTGGATTTAAAATTGCCGACTTTAGAAGGCGGATGGGTAAGTTTGCTTGAAACCAAAGCTCCTTATACCCTGCTTCTATTCTGGGAACCCAATTGCGGACATTGCAAAAAACAGGTTCCTTTGGCCAAAAAAGAAATATATGACCGGTTCAGCCCGTATGGATTAAAAGTATTTGCCGTCAATACGCATACCGATAAGAAGCAATGGGAAGAATTTATAGAGAAAAACGAGCTTTTTGATTTTATCAATTGCTGGGATCCGAACAGACAATCCAATTACTGGACAATCTACAACGTATTCTCAACCCCGGTCATGTACATTCTCGATAAAGACAAAAAAATCATAGCCAAAAACCTGGCTGTCGAACAAATGGTCGACCTGCTCAAAAACGAATACAAAAAACAGGGCATCGAGATAAAAAACTAAACCGAAGAATTGTAAAATTTTAGATTGTAAATCGTCCGCTGATTCCGCAGATATATGAATTTCAAATTCGGAAACCCTGGCGGATCAAATTTACAATCTAAAATCCCTTACAAATATTACGACTTATCTTAATCGTAAATCTGAAATCATAAAGCGTAAATCATATCTACAGGCTTTTAATAAAAAGCGTAATCCCGTCAAACACCATTTGCAAACCGATCGTAGCCACAATCAATCCGATAATACGGATCAAGGGATTCATAAAATTATACCTGATTAAAAAATTTCCGATACGGCGGGCTTGCAACATGCAGAACAAATTAACCCCCAAAGCCAATAAAATGGCAACAATCGTTATTTCCCGCCCGTATTGCACCGGGAAAGTCACGGCTGCCGTAATCGTGGCCGGTCCGGCAATCATCGGAATGGCAATAGGTACCGTCGTCAAATCGGCAATCTTGATATGCTCGTCCACCTTAAGAAAAAATCCCTTCAACAATCCCGAAAGGCCGTTGTATATCAATACAGCACCGCACGTAATCTGAAAAGAATACAATTCGACCCGGAAAACATAAGAAAAAGTAACCCCCCAAAAAAAAAAAAAAAAAAAAAAAAAAATCGCCGCAGTAACGGTAGATTTTATGGAGATATAACGTAACTCACCCGATGTAAACCGTTCCTGTAAAGACGTAACTATCAAAATCTTTTGCAAAGGATTTACCAGTGCCAACAAAGCTACACAGCATCCCAGGATAATCTTTAGGTTCATAGCGGATATTTTTACTCTATCTTCTCACAAAATTAGCCGTTTTTTACGAGATAAACATTAAAACAAGTCAAAAAGTCGAAAGCAACAAAATAGCCCCGGAAACGTTACACATTTAAAACCATAAATCGCTATGAATACAATGGAAAACGATATCACAGCCATTCCCCGTATCGGAGATGATGCTCCGGCATTTAAAGCCATAACGACCGAGGGTGAAATTAATTTTCCCGACGACTTTCAGGGAAGATGGATCATTTTGTTCAGTCATCCGGCAGATTTTACGCCTGTATGCACGACTGAATTTATTACTTTCGGAAATATGACGGCAGAATTTGAAAAAATGAACTGTCAGTTGGTCGGACTTTCAATCGACGGCGTATCCAGCCACATAGCCTGGCTACGGACAATAGAAGAAAAAATCAATTATAAAGGAATGAAAAACGTTAAAATTCATTTCCCCGTAATCGACGATGTAGGCATGAAAATAGCCAAGACCTATGGCATGTTACATCCGGGAGAAAGCAATACCAAAGCTGTACGGGCCGTTTTTTTCATCGATCCCGAAGGCATCATCCGGACAATTCTGTACTATCCGATGGCATTGGGACGCAACTTCGACGAAATGAAACGCATCCTGATCGGTTTACAAACCATCGACCGTTTTAAAGTAGCCTTACCGGCAGACTGGAAGCCGGGAGACGATGTTATAACAACATCTCCGGGAACAATGGAAAAGGCCGAACAACGAGCCAACGAAGAGGAAGCAGGTATGAAATGTTACGATTGGTTTCTCTGTACCAAGCCGCTTCCACTGGAAAAAATAGAGAAAAATATCCGGAGATAACCGGTATTTCCTATGTTTCTTCAAATAACCGATATACAAACAAAAGCCCGTTAACCGATCTCGTAAACGGGCTTTTCTCATACGGTTGTCCGGATGTCATTTTCACACAGTATCAATCTGCCAAAGCATTGTTTTCACAACAGCCGTCGCAATGTTCACCGACAGTCTCAAACTCCAGCGTAGCATGAGCAATCCCGGAATTTCCCAAACGATGCTTTAAAGTGCATTTTAAATCCTCCATCTGCCGGATGTCCTCCACGACAATATGAGCTGTCAAGGCCGTTTCCGTCGTACTCAAGGCCCAGATATGCATGTGATGACATTCCTTCACCCCCGGTGTCGATACGATAACTTTTTCAATTGTCTTGTAATCCGTATTTGCCGGAACTCCGTCCATAGAAAGCCGTAAACTATCGCGCAGCAATCCCCAGGTAGAATAAACGATAATAACAGCAATACCGATACCGATCAAAGGGTCTATCACATAATAACCCGTATATTGAATAATGATGCCCGAAACCATAACGCCGACTGAAACCAAAGCATCTGCAACCATATGCAAATAAGCGCCTTTCACATTCAAATCCTTTTCCTTATCCTTCAGGAACAACCAAGCCGTAACGGCATTTATCAATACACCGACACCGGCTACCCAGGCCACAGCATCTCCTTCCACCGGACGGGGCTGGAATAATTTATTGATACTCTCTCCGACAATAAAACCGACAGCTACCAGCAATATAACTGCATTCAACAAAGAAACCAATACCGTACTTTTCTTGTAACCGTATGTATATCTGGGAGTCGCCTGCACCTTGGCCAGACGAAAAGCCAGCATAGCCAGCAACAAACTGGCCACATCCCCAAGATTATGACCGGCATCCGAAATCAATCCCAAAGAATCGAACCAGAAACCTGCAGTAAATTCAATGACGACAAAACCTGCATTTAAGACAATTCCGATAATAAATGCCTTATTCAACGAAGTGATCCCATACGAATGATCATGATGATGATGCTCAGACATAACGACAAAATTTCCGTATTCTATAAATAATCTCTTCCAAATCCTCCCCATATATCCCCCCTCCGTTCATCCAACCCTAAATCCCGTCTCCTCATATCCCCAAATCAAAAATCGTAAATCTAAAATCGTAAATCAAAACCAACCCTACATACCTCAACATCTCACTACAAAAAAAAATCCAAAATCCGGCTACCCTATACACCCCAATCTAAAATCGTAAATCTAAAATCGTAAATCAAAATCCCCCTTCCCTCGTCTACTGAATTCACAACCGCAATATTGCTGATTGTAAAAACCGTTTTCTGCCAGTAAAATCCGGCGGCGTTCGGATAATCCCTCTTTGCGCCAGTTTTTCTCCCAAAAGGCAATCCCTTCAAATTGCCCGGCAGCCCAATGTCCGGCCTCCGCAATTTGTTCCAGATTCTTCCAACGGGAAGAAGCCAGTGTCGTTGCAAAACGGTCGAACCCCTTCTCCTGCGCCATACGGGCAGTTGCCAGCAGACGCATTTTAAAACACACAAAGCAACGTTTTCCCCGTTCGGGCTCCCTTTCCAATCCGCTGACCAGTTCCAACCATCCCGCATGATCGTAATCCCCGTCTATAATCTCCAACCCCAAAGCCCGGGCATAACGGCTGCATTCCTCCTTCCGGATATCATACTCCGTCCGTGGAAAAATATTCGGATTAAAATAATACAATGTCGGACAAAACCCGTTTGCCGTCAACCATTCGATAATCGCTGCGGAACAAGGAGCACAACAAGTATGTAGCAACAATTTCTGCATATCACATCAGGTTAAATAACGACTTCCCTTCGTACTTGCCTGCAAGGGATAGACTAAAATAAAACTGTTTGCCTGAAAATATTTATTGAGATAACCCGGGATCCGGTTCATCCCCGGATTATAAGAAATCCGGTCATGACGGCTCATAACCACCCAAAGCATATCATCCGGCCTCACATCCCGGAAGACAATCAGAAAATCATCCCAATCTCCAAACTCCTTATACTCCGCTTGTACTTGCTTGGGTAAAACACCTTTCAATTGTTCCAAGGTCTGAAACGTTCCGTAAAAAACAACTCTGGCCCCCGTATTCTGCACCAGATTTCCGGTCCGGTTTGCCCATTGAGTAAAACCGATTTCCTTCTCTGCCTGTTCGGGAATAACCACCAGATGCCGCTTCATGGTTGAAAGTGGCTGGACAGATTTATAAATTAAAGTCGTGACATCGCTATGATTTAAAATATCTTCTGTGATACGCCCCAAAAAAGAAGTCGAGATTCCTTTTTCTTTGTGCAAACCCAGCACCAGATCGGTGATACTGTGTTCCAATATCACACTCAATACTGCATTCGGTACATTCAGATCATAACGTAATAGTTCCTGCAAATGCGTATCCGTTGCCGCAGCCGTCAAAGCTGCATTTTCCAATAACCTTTTTGCCTGTTTTACACTTCCTTCCTCCGTCGATTGATTATCCAACACCTTCAAGGCATACAAAAAACGCATGTTCTTCGGCGATTTCACCGCCAGACTCAAATTTACCAACTCCTCGGCGGTTTCCTCATTGCTGACCGGAATCAATATCCGCTCCTTATGCTCTTCAACCTGGCGTTTCTCCTCAGAAATCTGCGCCACAGCCAAATTGTGAGCACCCCGCTGCGCCGAAAAAGAAGCCATCGTACACGTTACCAAAATCATCAATATCGTACCGTTCAACACACTTTCGTTCAATAAGCGTATCGGTTCTCCCTCCGGAGTCTGCCCCAGAATAGCGTTATACCCAACCATCACGGCTGCCAGAGTCGCTGCCGCCTGCGCATTACTCAAACCGAAAATGACCCGCCTTTGGTCCACCGACATACGAAAGGTCTTCTGTGTCAGCCAGGCAGCAGCATATTTTGCCGCCGTTGCAATGATAATCATTACAATGCCGACCTTGATCGTCTCAAAACTAGTGAAAAACACCCGGTAATTGATCAACATGCCGACTCCGATCAAAAAAAACGGAATAAAAATAGAATTCCCGATAAATTCCACCCGGTGCATCAACGGAGAAGAATGTGGAATCAACCGATTCAAAGCCAAACCGGCCAAAAACGAACCGATAATCGCTTCCATTCCGGCCAACTGCGCCAGATAGGCACCCAGAAATACCATGACCAGTACAAAAATATATTGAGAGATACTATCCTGTACCCGTTTGAAAAACCAACGCCCGATCAAAGGAAAAACAATAACGACAAACAAAGCGAATACAATCACGGATACGGATAACCGGGTCCAGAAATAATCTCCCGTCTGTCCGGTAGCCATTCCTACAATAACGGTCAGCACCAACAAAGCCAAAGTATCGGTGATCATCGTTCCCCCCACGGTAATACTTACGGATTTATCCTTCGTAATGCCCAGCCGGCTGATAATCGGATAGGCAATCAGCGTATGGGAAGCAAACATACTTGCCAGCAAAATAGAGGTTTCCATTGAAAAATTCAGGACATAATAGCCTGCGACAATCCCTAAACCCATCGGAATCAAAAAAGTATACATACCGAAAACCAGGCTCTTCCCGCTATTCCGTTTAAAATCACCCATATCGATCTCCAAACCGGCCAAAAACATAATATATAACAAACCCGCCGTTCCTGATAAAATGATGCTGCTATCCCGCAGCACCAAATTTAAACCGTAAGGTCCGATAATTGCCCCGGCAATAATTAAACCCAGCAAATGAGGTACCTTCAATTTATTCAGCAGTAAAGGAGCCGACAAAATAATAATCAGGATCAACAAAAATTTCAATACCGGATCTGTCAGCGGCAATGAATGGGATATCGATAACAATAACATAACTCTTGTATTACAATTACACAAATTTAAGAAAATAGCAGGAGTTTCGGAACGGAAATCTCTGTCATTAATTTATTTTATTTTTGTTTGAGGATTTACGATTCCGGTTCAACCGGACCGCTTATCAACTATTCCAATTTAAAATGACTTTACGTACACAAAGCATACCTAAAAACAAAAAACCTTTCCAACACAGCTATTTTACCTCTATTCTCCCGTCCGTATAAGGTGTTATACGTCCTTTCATCTGTATATAGTCTGCCAATACATCAGAAAGTAAGCGGGATGTATTTTCACGGTAGGTTATATTTCCAAGTCCGGCCTCATATCCGTCCTTACCTGCTGCCACATAATCACAGGTTGCCATATAATAAATCATTGTATCCACCACCGGTTTCCCCCCGATTGATAACGCCTTTACCTGTCGGGCTTGCCGGTCATATACCACATGAACATCCCCGGAAACTTCAGCAAAAGCACCGTTTCCCGGGGTAACGGAAGCAATAAAGGTAAACAGGCGCCGTACATCCGCTCCGCTCATTCCGATCACCTCCAGCACATTGGCAAACGGCAATACGGACAAAACCTCTTCCCGGGTAATCTCTCCGGCAGGTAATCCGGCACGTATACCTCCTGAATTTACCAAACCGAAATCAGCTTTCAGATGCAACCCTTCCGTAGCTTTCCATTTCAAGGCATCAGCGACCAAATTTCCGAGACTACTCTCCCGATAGCGGGCCACATTTTCATCCCGCTCATACAAAGCGAATTCTTTTGTTGCTAAGCCGACAACCGTTTGCAAATCTGAATGAGCAACCTCTATATAAGGCTCCAATTGCCGCCATAACATTATATCCGGAGCATACCCTTTTATAGGTACCGATTTCCAATCGAATCCTGTCAGCCGGTGCCCTTTTACCCGAAGGTTTCCCATTCCGACGTACCGTCCGCTCTGATTCGCAGTCACGATCCAGGTACGATTAACCCATTCCGGTTTTTCAATATACGAATGCGAATGCCCGTCTACCAAGATATCGATACCGTCTACCTGAGAAGCCAGCTTCCGGGAAGTTACATAATCCGGAGTTGTTTCTGTAAATCCCAAATGTACCAAACCGATCACGACATCCGCTCCTTGCTCCCTCAACACCTTCACCATCCGGGCTGCAGTATGAATTTCCTCTTCAAAATCCAGCTTATCGGCACAAACACTGATATGACGTGTATGAACAGTTGTAATACCGAATACACCGACTTTTATTCCGCCGATTTCTTTAATCAGATATTCCTGACCTAAAATCTTTCCTTTTTGCCGGATATTCGAAACCACAAAAGGGAAATCAGCCCATTCCATTTGTTTAAGCAACACCTCCAAAGGTTTGTCGAACTCGTGATTACCGGCCGTCACTGCATCATATCCCATATAATTATAGGCTGCAATATCCGGATGAGCGTCTGCCATATTCGAAGCTGCCTGCCCTGTATTGAAATCACCGGCGTCCACTAATAACACATGCTTATTCTTCTCCCGGATTTCCCGGATAAAAGTAGCCCGCTCAGCCATTCCGCCCATACTATCGACAGGCACAATACTACCATGACTGTCATTGGTATGCAGCAAGATCAGTTCTCTTTCCTTTCCCGGTTCATCGCAGGAATATACAACAACTGCCAACGATAAAACAGCAATCCATACCAACACCCTAAAACGTGCAAAAAACATCATTAATTTTATTTTTTAGAGACTTAACAAACTTTTTGAGGAGAAACAAAATTACACAGATTTTACACCAAACAAAAACCCCGGGACAAAATCATCAGATTTTATTTCAGATGAAAAAAATTAAAATCCGGAATTCCACCTTGTCTATAAAAAAGACTGCAGTTCATTTGTCTGCAGTCTTTCCAAATCATTATTAATCAATCGTTATCTTTGTATTGTGATAGGACAAAGATAAACCGTTGTCTGTTTGCTGCAAATCCCCATTTAGAGGTAAAAAGCAGTTCTTTTTATGCGCAGACTCACTATTTATAGTTAAAAACAGTCCGGTTCTTAAAAAGAAATCTTTACACCGGCAAAATAACTCCGGGGAAGTCCGGGACCGTATATATATCCCGAGTCCCGGTCAGGGCCCTTGTCAAAATCCGATTGATAAGCTTCAAATATGTTACGTACACCGGCATTCAATTGTAAACCGATCTCTTTACTTATTGAAAAATCATAAGCCAGTTTTACATCCATATCCAAAAAATCACGCGTATCCACCGCGATATCTTTGGGAATATACCCTTTTGCATGCGGCACCAGCATTTCACCGGTATAAGTACCGGAAAGCACTACCGAAAAACGCTTGACCGGATTAAGTAAAGCCGTAAAATACCCATATACATCCGGTGTACGGAAAATTTTTCTTTCAGCAGGCACCTCCGGATCTTCACTCCATTTTTCGGGTTCCTTATAACGGCTGCGCTGTATCGTCGCTCCGGCCTGTAATTCCAGCCAACGGGTAAAAACAGCGCGCCCTTCCAGATTTACTCCCATTACCTCCGCTCCGGAACCGTTCCGTCTTTCCTTCGTCAGAATCCCATTGTCCGTACTGATATCTTCCAGAACAAATACATCCTTCAAATTTGTATAAAACCCTTCTACCAGCAAATTCACCTGCACCTGTCCGAAACGATGATACATATCTGCCGAAACACTGACACTTTGCGACCGTTCTTCCTTCAAATCCGGATCGATTTTTATTATCGCCACCTTTCCACCGACCGCCGCAATATGCAAATCCTCGTCAAAAGCCTGCGGCGCCCGAAAACCTCCCGAATAACTGGCCCGGAAATTCAGATTGGGAGTCGGATTATACCGGATATTCACGCGCGGACTCAATACGACATGATCCAACATATTGTGCTTATCTGCCCGTCCCCCTATCAGAAAACTCCAGCGATCGTTCTTCCATTCGTTTTGTATAAAAGCACTTACAATCCGTGTCGTCTGGTCAAAATCCCGGTTATACCCGCAAATCTTATCCGCCAGGCGATCGTAATTAAATTCGGC
>ERZ780007.553-NODE-553-length-11689-cov-3.09077_pt1 | contig 11689 bp, 13 predicted proteins | sample MGYA00511872_ERZ780007 | MGnify/ENA primary metagenome ERZ780007 (study PRJEB29588, sample SAMEA2149603) | human gut metagenome | biome: human gut; feature: human-associated habitat; material: faeces | place: Denmark | collected 2008/2010 ... | reverse complement strand
ATTGCCCCGATTTGCGAACTGGAAGGAGTCGGGGGCAGCTGGAAGTGGAAACACTGTGGCATATTAAAGAATCGTAAAAAACTGGAGATGGCAGGGCTGACCCGGGAGAAGGGAGAGATAGAAGATGGATTATCGCGTGTATCATCTGAGCCGGAAGGAGGTCTGTAGAAGCATTGCTTTGGCGGGGCTGCTGACAGTGGCAATTGCGTATTTATTTTATGCCAGCTGGCTGGGGATAGTATTTTTTCCTGTTTTTATCTGGTTTTTCATGAAGCGTCAGAAAAAAGCAGGGGAAGAGCAGATGCAATTACAGCTTGCGAAGGAATTTGTAGATACTCTCCGGAGTATCAGTGCGGCTTTACTTGCTGGTTTCTCTATAGAAAATGCGTGGAAAGAGGCAGAAAAAGAAATACTCGCATTATATGGGAAAAGGTCATATATGTATCAGGAGGTAAAGGAGATGAATTGTTCCATCAGCCTCAATCAACCATTGGAGCTGCTGCTGGGAGATTTCTCAACCCGAAGTGGAAATATGGATATTGCAAGTTTTTCCGAAGTTTTTTCATTTGCAAAACGCAGCGGTGGAAATTTTGTGACAATTATTGATGCAACATCCCGGCACATGCGGGTGCGCCATGAAACAGAGAGGGAGATTCAGGTACAGATTGCTTCTAGAAAGATGGAACAGAAAGTAATGAATGTGATACCGTTGTTCATTTTGTTATATCTGAAGGTGACATCCATGGATTTCCTGAATGTTTTATATGGAAATGTGGCAGGGGCATTGTTTATGACAGTATGCCTTGCAGCTTATGGTGGGGCGATTGTACTGGCAGAGAAAATAATGACAATACATATGTAGAGGAGGAAGTGTGAGAAGGAAAAAAATAATAGAAGCAGCGGTTGTTTGTATTCTGTTATTGCTGCTTGGGGCATATATGGAATTTTCCGATCGCAGTATGGACGATAAAAACAGAATTATCCGGGGCAGTCCGGGCAGTGGGCGGCAGGAAGTAGAACTTACGCTGAATGCGGGAGAACAATTGAAAGATTATGATTATCAGATAAGCGTTCCTGCACAATGTATTGATGAAAAGACAGCACAATCCTATTTTTCCCGGGCAGAAAAGGAAATAGACGAAACCTTTTTCCCAGAGGGAGAAGAGGCTGCACATGTAACAGAGCAGGTGCATATGAAGCCAAGCTATGTGAAAGGATTGGTAAAAGCCGACTGGACATTGGATCAATACAATGCAGTGGATGTGGATGGAACGATCCAGGAGGATCAATTAGATCCCCAGGGAGAACTTGTACAGGCGAGTGTGGCACTTACCTGTGAAAAGTACCGGGAGGAATATACGTTTTCTTTTCAAGTATACCCGAAAGTGATGTCGCAGCAGGAAAAGGTCATTCATGAAATTGCAGCTGAAGTAGAGCAGCAGAGTACGCAGGAAGGGGAGAGGTATCTGACGCTGCCGGATCAGGCGGCAGGGGTGAAGCTGCAATGGAAAGAAAAAAAACAGCATCTGGTATGGAAAATTTTGTTTTTTGAGGTGCTTGTCTGTTTCCTGATGGCGGGAATTGTTCTGGAGAGAAAACGTACTGCGGATCATATAAAAAAAGAGCAGATGAAACTGGATTATGCGGAAGTTGTGAGTAAACTTCTGATTTTACTGGGAGCAGGCATGTCATTAAAACAGGCATGGATTAGAATTTCCGCTCAATACTCTGATAAAAGGCAGAAAAAACAAATAAAAGAACGGTATATCTATGAAGAAATGATAATAACGAATCACGAAATCCTGGACGGGGAAAGTGAACGTCTTGCATACCAGAAATTTGGAGAAAGAGTGGATTTGGGAGAGTATCAGAGACTCATTCGGATTCTTTTACAGAATTTACAGACCGGAAGCAGGGGATTATGTAAACTTTTGGAACAGGAATCGGAGAATGCACTGGAAGAAAGGAAAGCACTGGCCTGTAAATTGGGAGAAGAGGCAGGAACGAAAATGCTGTTGCCGCTTATGATGATGCTTGGCATCGTGATTGCCATCATTATGATTCCGGCAATGCTGTCATTTCAAGTATAAGGAGGAAAAATTATGTTAGGATTTAAAAACTTTTTGATGGAAGAAGATGGGGTAGGAGTTGTAGAAATGGTGTTGATCGTTGTGGTGTTGATAGGAATTGTTGTGTTGTTCAAGAAAAAACTGACAACGCTGGTTTCTGATATTTTCAACACAATTAAAGAACGCACAGGGGAGGTATAGTGAGGAGAAAGGCGAGTATTACTGTGTTTGCAGCCCTTTCACTGATGCTGGTGGCGCAGCTTCTTTTCACACTTTTAGAAGCAGCGAGACATTATGAACTTCAGAAAGTATTGTATATGAATACGGATACGGTTTTGGAATCCGTTTTTGCCGATTATTGCAGTCCTTTGTGGGAAACATACAAAATTCTTGGAGTACGGGTGGATGATACAGAAGGTAAATTATGTTTTAATAACCGGGAAGCACAGTTGCGTGGCCTTACATTGGATCATCTTGGAAGCAAAGAACAAAAAACTTTGCTTTCCGGGATGAGTCTGTTGACCGCGGAGATGACAGATGCAAGGTATGACCCCTATCGATTGCTGACAGATCAGAATGGTGTCGTATTTCAGAAGGCTGTGTGTACTTATATGAAAAAGAATATTGCATATGAGATGGCAAAGTCCGTCTACAATCATTATGAAGCAGTAAAAGAAGTAAAAAAGGACTATAAAAATCCGGATGAGGGTATTGCAGATGCAATGGATGCACTGAAGCATCCGGAAAAATATGAAACGGAGGGGGCAGGTAATTCATCATCCCGGCAGTTAAAAGGGGAAGCGCGTCAGGGGGATAAAACAAAGAAAGAGGATTCTGGAGAAAAGGCAACGCCAACAGAGAATCCTTTAGAAACGGTGACAGAAGTAAAAAAAGAAGGGGTACTATCCCTTGTTTTGCCGGAAAATACAAAGGTATCCGGAAAATCTATTAGTATAGAAGAAACTGTTTCACACAGAAGTCTGGAAAAAGGTACGATGGATTCTTATGTGGGAACAGACTGGTATCAAAAAGTATTGTTTTATCAGTATCTGGTGAATTATCTTGGAAACTATGTGGAAAAAAAGCAGGATCGCGTATTGGAATATGAGCTGGAGTATGTTTTGGGCGGAAAAAGAAATGACGCGGATAATTTAAAAATTGTGGTTTCGGAGCTGCTGGCAATGAGAGAACCGTTAAATATGGCCTCATTAACCGCATCTTCCCAGCGACAATCAGAGGCAATGGCACTTGCGGTCACGTTGGCGGGAGTATCCGCAAATCCGGCCGTAATCGAAGCTGTAAAATACGGAATCTTAGTAGCGTGGGCATTTGCAGAAAGTGTGTTAGATGTAAGGACACTATTGTCCGGTGGGAAAATTACAATGATAAAAAGTGATGCGGACTGGACTTCAAATGTACATATGATTCCGGAACTTTTGTCGGGCTGGTCTGTGGCGAAAGATTGTTCTCAGGGATTGGATTATGGACAATATGCTGCCATTTTGCTTTTGTTTCATAAGGGAAATACCCTTGCAATGCGCACCATGGATGTGGAGGAAGCGTATGTACAGACACAGGAAGGGTACGAAAATTTTCAGATGGACCACGTTTTGTGTGAAACTGAGCTTACTGCCACCTATGAATTCCAACCGGTATTTCTTGGCTTTGTATCCATCCTTGAAAATTTCTCAAATGGATTCCGGATTCAAAATCATTCCGGATATAGTTATTTTCATGGGAAGGAGGGGATGTAAGGATGTCTTTTGGACAGTGGAAACCAACAATTACCCTCAAATATCAACCTTTTCCGAAGCAGGCATGTATTCATAAGATAATAAACGAACCAATAGATTCGAATCCGCAAGACGATATCTATAACCTGGGAGAACATCCTTGCCAAAAGGCATCCTTATGTTCCTTTTTTAAGGGATCGTATACGCTGGAAGCAGCCGTGATTATTCCTGTAGCAGCCGTGTTTTTCCTTACGCTCTTATTTTTCTTTCGGGTATTGCAGATTCAGACAGAAGTTCAGGAGGCGTTGAATTATGCAAGCAGAAAAACAGCATGTGAAGCATCTGCGGTTTCATCGCAAACGGGGCTTCTGGTATCTGCGGAAGCGTATTTTAGAAAGGAGCTGGGAACGTACAGCCTGCCGGAAAAATATATTCGCGGTGGAAAACATGCGATTACGATGGCAAAATCCGATCTGTCAGGAAATTATATTAATTTGCAGGTTAATTATTACATTAAAATTCCAATTAGCTTTTTTGAGGTAAAGGGTGTTGGTATCTGTCAGAAAAGTAAGAGCCATAAGTGGATTGGCGACCGTACAGATGGAAAGCAGAGTGATTATGTGTATGTTACAAAACATGGAACTGTTTATCACAGGAGCAGAAAGTGCCATTATCTGGATTTGAGTATTAAAAGTACGGATTATGCACAGATCAGCAGTATGAGAAACAAAAATGAACATAAGTACAGCGCATGTTCCGGGTGCGTGGCAAAAAATCATGTTGCCGGAAAGGTGTATGTGACGGATTATGGAACCTGTTATCATAGTGATCTTGCCTGCAGTGGGCTAAAAAGAACTATTTATCTGATCCTTTTGGAAGAGACGGGAGGAAAAAGAGCCTGTGGTAAATGTGGTGCGAATACGGAGGTGAGGTAAAATCATGCAGAATAACTATGAAATGATCAGAATGTGCATATTGACGTTTGGATTGGCAGGACTCTCCTGGGAAGATATGAGAAAACAGCAACTTCATGGCTGGGCAATTTTGCTTCTGGGAATATCAGGCATGACCATATCACTGCTGGGGGGCTGTTGGAAAAATCCGGTATGGTTTTTGGGATTATTGCCGGGGATATTTATGCTTATACTGGCCTGGAGTACAAGGGAAAGTATTGGGTATGGAGACGGTTTGGTAATTTTAGGTATGGGATGTTTTTATGCACTGGGTGAAATAATGGGAATTGTCATGATTGCCATTACCATTGCGGGAATTACGGCTCTTGGTTTGCTGGTATTCGGACATAAAAACAGAAAATCCGAGTTTCCGTTTGTACCATTTCTGCTAGGGGCACATCTGGTCATGTGGGGATTACAGGGATAAAAGGAGAAAATATGAAATGGAGAGGAAGTTATACCGTAGAGGCGGCTGTGATTATACCGGTTCTGATATGGACGATGGCAGCAGCTATGTGTACAGGAATTGATTTGTTGCATGAAGTACGTGAGGAGCATGAAGAAAAACAGATAGAAGATATGTGGGCAGTAGATTCCTTTTATCAGTATCAGACGTTAAAAGAGGTGAAAAAATGATCAATCGGGAAATAGTATATGAAAGAAATCTTACGGGAAGTTTTATGAAAATTGCAGCGGGAATCCATGCGGGGCTGGATGAAAAGCTGATGCTGAGGAGAAAATTGCCGGGACTTCTTGCGGTGGAAAAGGCATATATGGATGGGGAGGGACAGTACTGGTATAACATATCCGGTAAACAGTCGCTTGATATGTATTGCAGGGTAAAAGAAGTAGATATTTCTTTCATTGAAAAACTGATTATGAGCATTTGCAGTGAGATGGAGATTCTGGAATGGAATCTGATTCAGACCAATTGCCTGATGCTGGATCCCGAGTTAATATTTATTACCAACAGCAACCAGGAAATTATTTTTACCGTATATCCGGGTGGGAGTGGAACCATTGAGACAGAATTTCAGCAGTTAATGGAATTTCTGCTTACAAAAGTGGATCATAAAGACACACGGGCGGTAAAAGCAGCATATGGAATTTATGAGAAGACGCTTCTGGATGGTTATTCTATTACAGATATCCGGGATGAAATTGTAAGAACCAGACAAAATGAGGGGAAAAAGGCGGCTGTGGAGGAATCCGGGGGAAATGGAATGGAAAAAGTTTGGAGAGAGGAAAACAATCAACCCGTAGTTCCTGAAAGAAAATATGAAGATCATCCAGACAAAAAAAGAAAAGATGAAACTGTAAAAAGAGCCAACAGAAAGAAAAAGGGGGAAAAGAAAAAGGAGCAGAAGGAGTGGATCAGAAAATTAAAAAAGCTACTGATAGAAATAGGTCTTCTGGAAGAGGAAGAAACCGAAAAACAGGTATATGAATCTTATCATGGGAGTAGGGAATGCCTGCAGGATACCAGAAAACCTTCGAAATCTGCTGTAGTATATCCGGAGGAAGTAATAAAAACGGTGGCACAACCCGAATATCGGCCGACGGTATGCCTGAACAGCATGACAGGGAAAGTCAGGGGAATGTTGTTGTATCAGGGAGCTGAATCTTACGAGGATATCTGTGTTACAAAGAAAATGACAAGAATCGGGTACGGTCCCGATGCGGACATACAAATACAGGCAGATACGATTAGTCAGCTGCATGCGCGGATTGATCATGATGGAGAGACCTATTATATTGAAGATTTAAATTCGACAAATGGTACGTTTGTGAATGATGAGCCGCTGGCTTACAAAGAGAGAAGAAAATTAAACAGTAATGACATGATCCGTTTCGCGGATGTCCGATATCGTTTTTGCTAACTGTCTTGTCTTTCCAAATGGAAGTGAGTATACTGATAGCATGTGAAAAAATCAGGAGGGAAAAGCATGCCACAAAAAAAGAAACTTCCATTTGTAACCGTGGGATTTGTCGCTGTGAATGTTCTTGTTTATGTGATTCTGGAAATCCTTGGAAATACGGAAAATTCGGAGTTTATGGTAAGAATGGGGGCGGTCTGGCCGCCATATGTGAAGCAGGGAGAATACTGGAGACTGTTTACAGCTACTTTTATGCATTTTGGATTTGAACATATTTTGAATAATATGCTGGTACTGATCTGTGCCGGTCCGATTCTGGAGAAGGCTATGTTTATATATGATCGCCGGTGTGGGAGGAAGTACACTGTCCTATGTGCAAATGATCGCACGGGGAAAGTATGATGTATCGGCAGGGGCATCCGGTGCTATTTTCGGTATTATCGGGGCATTGCTGTGGATTGTGATGATACATAAAGGAAGATATGAATCTCTTACGGGCAAAGGGCTGCTTTTTATGATTGTGATCAGCCTGTATTATGGAATTACCAGTGTGGATGTGGACAACTGGGCACACATCGGTGGCCTTGCAATGGGATTTGTTCTTGCAATTATTTTATACCGGAAACCTCGTAAAGCAGTTGATTTATCGGGGGAAAATCCCTATACTAATTAGTATCAAAGCAAGGAGAGTATACCGATGAAAATCAACGTGTATTATGGAGGCCGGGGACTTTTGGATGACCCGACACTGTATGTATTAAAAAAGATGGAAGATGTTTTACGGGAACTTCGGGTAAACATCGAACGATTCAATATATATGAGCATAAGAATGAAATTGCAACCCTTCCGCTGACGTTCAAAGAGGCAGACGGAATTATTCTTGCCACAACGATTGAGTGGCTGGGAATCGGTGGTTATATGCAGCAGTTTCTGGATGCCTGCTGGTTATATGGTGATAAGGAAAAAATCAGCCATACCTATATGCAGCCGATTGTTATGTCCACAACTTATGGAGAGCGCGAGGGAGAACTGACTCTGATGAATGCATGGGAGATTCTGGGTGGATTACCATGTGCAGGGTTATGCGGATATGTAGAGGATCTGGTGGAATTCAAGCAGAATAAAGATTATACGCTGATCATTGAAAAGAAAGCGGAAAACCTGTACCGGACCATTTCCCAGAAGATCAAAAATCTTCCGACCAGTAATCAGGCAGTAAAGCAGAGTGTTCTGCGGACGCAGCAGCTGAATCTGACACCACAGGAGAGCGAGCAGCTCTCGAAGTATGTATCGGATGATACTTATGTGAAGCAGCAGAAAGAGGATATTGAGGAATTGGCATCGATGTTCAAAGATATGCTTGGAAAACCGGATGATGATATGGATACACCGTTTGTGAAGGAACTGGAAAGTCATTTTGTATCTACTGAGGATTTTGCTGCCAGCTATTCCTTTATTATCGAAGGAATCAAAAAGCCATTGTATGTAGCAATTGAAAACGGAGAATTGGAGATTCATTACGGTCAGGAAGAAAAGATTGACGTGGTTGCAAAATTAAGCAGAGATGTTCTGCAGTCAATCATTGACGGACGGATGACATTCCAGAGAGCGTTTATGACGGGTGAGATGACAGCGAAAGGAAATTTTAAAACGCTTCGTATGCTCGATCAGATATTTGTATTTTAGGAGGCAAAAAAATGAAAGACGACAATTGTATTTTTTGTAAACTGGCAAACGGAGATATTCCGACCAATACGATCTATGAAGATGCGGATTTCCGTGTGATTCTGGATGCAAGTCCTGCAACAAAGGGACATGTGCTGATTCTGCCGAAACAGCACTATGCAAATATGTTTGAGATTGATGATGAAGTACTCGCAAAGGCTGCAAAGCTTGCAAAGAAAGTTATTACACACGAAAAAGAAGTGTTGGGATGTGACGGTTACAATGTGCTTCAGAATAACGGAGAAGCAGCAGGACAGACCGTATTTCATTTCCATATGCATCTGATTCCGCGTAAAGCAGGAGATCAGGCAGTTCCTGAGTGGGAGCATTTATCTCTTTCCGATGATGAGATGAAAGAAATCTGTGATAAGATGAAGATGTAAAAAATCTGTATCTCTATATACAAAAACATGCATATCGCTGGAAAAACGTACAGCAGATATGCATGTTTTTTGTTTTGGCGTGTGAATTATTTAGAAACACTTTCAATCAGTTTTAATATCGTTCCGATGGAATCCATCTGACCGCTCTCTGACATGGTATGGATGTATTTTTCGCGGTCGGCATATACTTCGCGTACAGCATCAAGTAATGTCTGATCCGTCAGTTTTTCTTCTTCAATCACATAAGAAAATCCCTGTTTAGCAAAAGATTTCGCATTTAAAATCTGATCACCACGGCTGGCAGCAGCAGAAAGCGGAATCAGGATGTTTGGTTTGTGCAATGCAAGAAGTTCACAGATGGAATTTGCACCTGCGCGGGAAATGGCAAGATCTGCCAGGGCAAACATGTCGGTCAGTTCTGCACTTGCATATTCAAACTGCGCATAGCCAATCACGCCTTTTAATTTCTCATCGAGATTTCCTTTTCCGCAAAGATGAATGATATAAAACTGCTCTAACAGTTCCGGAAGCACTTTCCGTACGGCTTCATTGATGACCTTGGAACCTGAACTTCCGCCGACGATCAGGAGTACTGGTTTGTTGTGATCTGGAAAACCGCAGTAGTGAAGGGATTTTTCCGCATCTCCGTGGAACAGTTCCCGGCGGATCGGTGAACCGGTAAGAACTGCTTTTTCCGCTGGAAGGTATTTCATGGTCTCCGGGAAATTACAGCATACTTTTTTTGCACCGCGGATTGCGATTTTGTTTGCAAGTCCCGGTGTGATATCGGATTCGTGGATAATTGCCGGAATATGGCAGTGCTTTGCGGCAAGGACAACCGGAACAGACACAAATCCACCTTTGGAAAAGACAACGTCCGGTTTGAGTTTGCGCAGGATGGAGATTGCCTGCCCATATCCTTTTAATACTTTAAAAGGATCGGAAAAGTTTTTCCAGTCAAAATAACGGCGAAGTTTTCCGGAAGAAATTCCGATATAAGGGATTTTTTGTGCTTCGATAAGTTCTTTTTCCATTCCGTTGTAGGAACCGATATATGTAATTTCATAACCGGCTTCCTGAAGTGCCGGCATAAGGGCAATGTTTGGAGTAACATGTCCGGCAGTTCCGCCACCGGTCATAACAATTTTTTTTGATTTAGCCATTCGATATTTCCTCTTTTCTTTACTTAAGTCAACTCTATATGATCTATATAGAAATGTCAAGCAACATGGGCAGTAACGACATATGTCGAAACTTGCGACCGAAAGGATATTCCGGTGATGACGTTCTTTCATTATAATAAGATTTATACAGTAAGAAATGATTTTATATAATATGAAAGGATGGGAGCAGATATGACAATACTGATGTGGATCAGCAGGTGGCAAAATGAAATGGAGTTAATGATTATGGGTTTGCAGATCATACTTTTTTTATTTTTAACAATTGGGGTATTTTGTATTGTGCGGCAACAGAAAAAAGCAACCCGGTGCAGAAGACGCCTGGAATTGTACTTAAAAAAACACATGGACAAGCCGAAAAAGAAAGAAGAAAAAAGTGTATCACCGGAGAACGTGCAAAATAAAAATTTACATGAGGATGAGGAAGAAAACCGCATAATTTCAACTGTTTTGCAGGAAATTTTCCCATAGTGGAATGTTTTTTATCAAAAACAATACATAAATTGACACAGGAATATAAAATATGTAACATTTTCAAAACCGGCATGGGTGTGCAGTGAAAACGCACACCCATTTTTTAAACGGAATATGAGTAAAAGTGGAGAGCACCACCCATTTTTTTACTAAAATTTGACAAACAGGAATTTCTGTGCTACAATGAGCCACGTAACAAACTTGTAACAAATGAAATAAAGTGTTTAAAAACGCAACATAAGTGTAATACTTATTGCATAAAATGTTACGAATCCACGGTTGAGATGTGGATGAAACAAACTACGGAGGTTCATCAATGAAAGCAAGCAAAAAGGTGATGGAAAGTGTAATCGTGTCGGGACTGGCACTCACACTTGCGGTCACTGCAGTTACCGGTAATGGAGTGAATATTGCAGCAAAGGATGCAGCAGACACACAGTTTGTCAATAACGGAATTGCCGGAGTGGCATCTGCCATGAATGAATATGAATTGGAGTCGGCAGACTATCTGGACAGATATATTTCTGTTGAAAAGACAAATGCGGCTTTGGTTGCGGCAACAGCAGATGGAACGGTTATATCCGGGAATGATACAAAAAAAGAAGAAACCACAGAAAAGGAAACTGTTTCCGAAGAGGAACAGGAGTGGCAGAATAAGCTGATGGCGAAGGTGGATGATTTTCTTTACGTTCGCGAAAAGGCAGATTCTGATTCCGAAATTGTCGGAAAGATGTACAAAGGGGATCGCGCAGTTGTGAAAGAAGCAGGCGATACCTGGACAAAGATTGAGTCCGGCAATGTAACAGGATATGTAAAGAATGAATATTGTGTGACAGGAACAGATGCATTAAATTATGCAAAGAAGCACTGTGATACGGTTGCGAAGGTTTCCATTGACGGTCTTCGTATTCGTAAAGCGCCAGACACAGATGCGGAGGTAGTGAAAACCGTTGCATCGGGTGAGCACATGGATGTGAATACAAAAGCCGAAGAAACAGACGGATGGATTGCCGTCAAAGTTGGTTCAGATACCTGTTATGTGAGTGACGATTATGTGACCGTCACACTGGATACAGGCAAAGCAGTCACCATTGAGGAAGAACAGGCAGCAATCAAGGCTGCAGAAGAGAAAAAGGCAGCGGAAGAAGCGAAGAAGAATGCTTCTGTTTCTGCTGAAAAGAAATCATCATCCGGTCAGTCGGCATCTTCCCGGACAACACAGAATGCGTCGATTGCCGCAAGTGCGGATGAAGAGACACTTCTGGCAGCACTTGTAAAGTGCGAGGCCGGGGG
>ERZ780007.550-NODE-550-length-11725-cov-2.82185_pt1 | contig 11725 bp, 3 predicted proteins | sample MGYA00511872_ERZ780007 | MGnify/ENA primary metagenome ERZ780007 (study PRJEB29588, sample SAMEA2149603) | human gut metagenome | biome: human gut; feature: human-associated habitat; material: faeces | place: Denmark | collected 2008/2010 ... | reverse complement strand
GTCTGATAACCGAAACCACGACGGCGTGTCATATTCAGATATTTGCAGGCTTCTGCCGTTTTTCCGTTCTGGTTTAGGGCTTCGGCATACATCAGGATCACATCCGCATAGCGGATCACCGGATAGTTGTTGCTGGCATCATTGTTCTGGTATGGAACGTCCATAAACTTGCAAACATAGCGGGATTCCACCCATTCGTTGTTCTTACGGTTAACGTAATACCCTAAGGACATGGAGAAATCTCGACGGAGGTCGCCTTCCTCATAAGCATTGTAAATGTCCATTTCCGGGATATTATTACCACCTGTACCGCCGACTGCCACTACATTTGTTCCTGAGTTTTCAGGTGCAAAGTTATTGGCATAGTTGGAGCCTTCGCCATAGCCACCTTTCAGGAACTGGATTTCGAAGATACCTTCCTTGCTGTTGTGGTTAACCGGGCTGAACACGTTTTTGTAACCGTCGATGTTCAGGCTACCCGGCGTATTTTCCAACAAGCTGTACCGTCCACTGTTAATAATTTCGGCCAGGATCGTTTCCGCTTCTGCATATTTGTGCAAAGTCATGTAGACGTCTGCCAGTAATGCTTTGGCTGCTCCCTGGGTGGCACGCCCGTCTTCGGCTGTCGAATAGGAAACAGGAAGACCTTGTGCCTCTTTCAAGTCGGCGATGATCTGGTTGTAAACATTTTCTTTCGGTTCGCGCAGGATGTCGTAAGATTCCGAGATGCTGATCTCTTTCAGTACCAGAGGCACATCGCCGTAGACACGGACCAGGTTGAAATACATCAGGGCACGGATAAATTTGCATTCCAGTTTGTACCGGTTTGCCAGTTCGGCATTGATCTCGATTCCGTCGATGCGGCCTAAGACAGTATTGGTACGGTTAATAACTTTGTAGGCTGCTTTCCAGAAACTGGCGATCATACTGTTCTGCGTGTCGATATAGAACTGGTCGAACTCGTTCTGAGTGGTTACCGAACCGGAGAGCTGGTTGCGGGTATTGTCGGAGGGAATTTCTCCGAAAACATACCAGTTACCATAGATATCACCTTCTTGTAGAGAAGAGTAGGCTCCGTTTACTGCCGAAAGAATATCGTCGGCTGTTTTATAGAAATCGTTTTCACTTAAATCCGTTTGCGGATTCTGTTCCAGGAAGTCGCTGCAAGATGAGAAGCTGAATCCCAGAAGAGCTATTGCGATCAGATTATATTTTAGTTTCATAATTCGTCTGCTATTTAAAAGGTTACGTTAATACCGAAAGTACAGGTGCGATACAGCGGGTACATACCGTAGTCGGTACCGGGAGCTGTGACGTTGTCTTCCTTGAAACTTGTTTCCGGGTTGTAGCCGCTATAACTTGTGATCGTCAGTAGGTTCTGTGTAGAAACATATACGCGTGCACGTTGGATACTGCATTTCTTGGTGAATGCTTCTGGCAACGTATAACCTACAGTCAGGTTGTTGATACGGAGGAAAGAACCGTTTTCCACCCAGCGGGAAGAAATGGCGTTGTTCTGTCCGGTCGGCTGTGAGTTGGCTCTCGGAATCCATCCGTTACCCGGGTTTGATTCTGACTGCCAGCGTCCCATCATCTCTTTCAGCTGGTTCTGGTTACCTTCGCCCTGTGTGTAGAAGCGTCTACCCAAGTGTAGCACTTCATTTCCGACAACCCCTTGCAGGGAGATGCTGGCATCGAAGTTCTTGTAGGTGAAAGAGTGTGTCATACCCCAGGTGAAGTCCGGCATATTGTTACCGATGATCGTACGGTCGTCAGCATCGATTTTCTGATCTCCGTTGACATCTTCGAACATGACGTCACCCACCTGCGTGTCGGCCAGATGAGGATATGATTCCAGTTCTTCTTTCGTTTTGAAGATTCCCAACATCTTATATCCGTAGAAAGCACCGATCGGCTGACCTACCATCGTAACATGAGTTGTTCCGGCACCGCCATCGCTGAAGATCGGGTCTCCTGTCGGTCCTAAAGCCAATACTTTGTTGCGATTGACAGAGATATTTCCGGTTGCATCCCAAGTAAAGTCTTTTCCTCTGAACGGAGTACCGCTAATAGTGATTTCAAGACCTTTGTTACGCATTTTTCCGATATTTTGCATGGCTTTATCAAATCCAGTGATTGTCGGGATGTCGACGTTCATCAACAGATCGGTAGTCTTACGATAGTATAGGTCCAGAGACAAAGACAGACGGCTGTCTAAAACGGAGATTTCGAAACCGAGGTCGGTCTGGCGTGTCTTTTCCCAAGTCAGGTCAGCGTTGGAGAAGCTCTTTTGGGCTGCACCGTTTACGATATTACCCGTACCCGTTCCCAATACATAGTTAGCATTTTCCATGATACCGATCGACGCATAATCACCGATATTATTGTTACCTGTGATACCGTAGCTTGCACGGATCTTCATGTCCGACAACCATTTTACATCTTTCAGAAAGTCTTCCTGAGACAGACGCCATGCTACTGATCCGGAAGGAAAATAACCGTAGCGGTTGTTTTTGCCGAAACGGGAAGAACCGTCCGCACGGATGGATGCGGTCAGGTAGTATTTGTTGTTATAACGGTAGTTGACACGTGCCAGATAGGAGAGCAATGTCCAGGTCTTGCGTTCTGACTTGCTGCTTTTTACTGTTGCATTGTTGAGTGTCTGGATTTTATCATTCGGGAAATCGGAACCCGTAGCCTCTGTGTAGCGGTAGATGTTTTTCTGTGCAGTGACACCGGCAACAGCGTCGAGTTCGTGCTTACCCCACGATTCGAAATAAGTAATTGTATTTTCGTTCAGCCAGTTGATAACTTCGGTCGACTTCTCTGTCGCTTTTCTCTCCGTTGAAGGGAGAGGAGCCACGTTACCGTTGTTAGGAATGGTTGCCGGACGGAAGTATTCGCCTCTGTATTCGCGGATATCGGCACCGATGGTGGATTTCAGTTTCAGGTTTTTCAACAAGGAAAGTTCGATGTAACCGTTACTGAACAGGCGGAGATCTGTGTCGTAGTTGTGGATATGTGTCAAGGCCACAGCATTCGGTACACCGGTCAATCCGTCGCTAGCGACAGCGTACATGGACTGTGAAGCCCATGTACCGTCTTCATTGTATACAGGTACTACGGGAGATGTCGCCAAAGCTGCGTTGATGACACCATCACTTGCCCAGTGGCCTTGGGTCGTCTTGTTCGCGTTCATATAGGTTGGAGCCAGATTAACACCCATCTTCAGCCAACTGTTCAGTTCGCTGTCGATTTTGGCTCTTGCCGAGAATCGTTCATAATCACTGTTGATAACGACACCCTGCTGGTTGAAATAGCCGGCAGAGAACATATATTTGGTCTTTTCGTCGCCACCTGTTACTGTCAACTGATAGTTCTGTACGGGCGAAGTGCGGAAAATTTCGTCCTGCCAATCCGTTCCGGCACCTAAAGAAGCAATATAAGCGGCATCGTCGTAGATAGCAGGGTAACGATAACGGTTTCCGGACGGACGCATACTCAGCGGATCGCTGGCAGATGCTCCAGGAACCTTGCTGATGTAGTTGTTATTGAAGGCTTCCCGGCTGAATTCGACAAATTCCTGTGCGTTCATCAGGTCCATCTTCTTTGTTACGTTCTGGAAACCTGCATAGATATCCAAGCTTACGCTGACCTTGCCGGTCTTTCCCGACTTGGTTGTAATCAGTACCACACCGTTGGCTGCACGCGAACCGTAGATAGCGGCTGCCGAAGCATCTTTCAATACTTCGATAGATTCGATATCATTCGGGTTGATCGCATTCAAGTTTTGTTCCCCCAGCGGATATCCGTCGACAACATACAACGGGGCGCTGGATGCCGTGATGGAGCCGGACCCGCGCACACGGATTGTGGCCGCTTGCCCTGGTTGCCCTCCGACTTGTTGTACCTGTACACCGGCCAGTTTTCCGGCCATCGCTTCTGTCGGATGCGACACTTTGAGGTCTTTCATCGAACTGCTGCTCAATTGTGAAACGGCTCCTGTCAAGTCTTTTTTCTTCATGACACCGTAGCCGACTACTACAACTTCGTCCAGTGCTTCGGAATCTTCCTGGAGAGTAATGTTAAAGGTGGTCTGATTCCCTACGCGTATTTCCTGTGGAGTAAATCCGATGTAGGAGATAACGAGAGTAGCGTTTGCGGGCACATTCTCAAGCGTGAATTTACCATCCATGTCCGTAATGTTCCCGTTTGTCGTTCCTTTTACGATAATGTTGGCTCCGGCTATAGGACCGAGTGCGTCTTGTACGACTCCTGTGATGGTCTTTCCGTTTTGTTGCAAACGTGTAGGAACTGCCGAGTCCGATTTTCCCCGCAGGCTCGTTGCAGGGTCTGTGATGTAGTTCTCACTTGCCAGAACACTGATGCTGGGCAAAAGAGAAAGCAGGCAAATTTTTGCCATTTTGTTATTTTTCATGTTCACATGGTGATTTAAGTTACTACTCAATAAGTTAACTATATGAATATTAAGAATAGCCGTGGTTATTCTCTATATGCAAAGATACTTTGACTTCATGGCCCCATTGGATAACTGATTTAAGTTTATATTTATTAAACGCTGTTTATTCACACTCTCTAATTTCATTCAAGATTCTGCAAATATAGATAAAGTTATTATTAAACAAAAAAAATTAACAGTTAATCCGGGCTACTCCGAATATAACTGTTAATCTCTTTTAATTGTATTTGCTTCTGTTAGAAGCGGAAATACAATTTTCCACTGACATTATTTTCCGGTCCGTTTCCTCTGGTACGATGCGGTTGAGATTGGGGGCCGAAATCTTCCGCTTTTCCGAATTTGGTTCCGACAGCCGGAATTGCATTCATGAAAGATATATTTCCTTCCGGATAGTCGGCAATCGTGTGGTTACGTTTCGGATCGTATTGTTCTTGTACGGCTGGGGTAAAGAGGTGCAAGGTGATATCTTCTTTCCCGCTGTAGACTTCGAATGGAGTGGGACAATCGAGCTTCATTCCATAAAACAAAGAATAATATCCTTTAAATTCCGGATAATCCCAGCTTTCACCAGTGATAGTGTTGTTATACTTCTTATCCCAGATATCCAGCGAACCGCCTTTCATCCGGTTGTTATATACACGGTATGGTCCGTTGGCGAGCAAAGTGGCTCCGGCGATCTCCTTTTCTGGGAAATCGAACGTGATACCCGCCATCTTGACCATGTCCTGGGGGCGGTAATTGTAATCCAGTTCTACGATGCCGGAAGGGAGCATAGTCCAGGTGAATGTGTAGACTGTATTTTTTCCGTTTCGGGACGTATAAGTGGCAGTCAGTTGAGGATTTCCTTCCACTTGCTTATATTCTACTGATTTACAAATAATATCTTGATTGGATATCAGTACCGGCCCATTGTTCAACGGGATTGCTTTACCTCCGGAAGTGACTGACCGGAGCAGGCCGTTTTGTTTGTCGAACGTTCCCTCCGTACCGGCAGCCGAAAAATACCAGTTATCGATGCTTTCTTTTACAGTCGGTACGCTACCTTCCTGTGGCAGCAGACGGTTGGCAAGACGGTCGGGTGTGCCGATCTCGTAGCTCCAGGTAAATAACTCTTGGTTGTAACGGTCTTTTACCGTAACATATAGAAAGTCGTATTCCTGCCAGCCGGAGGGAAGTTCAAGTTGCAAATACCCTCTTTCTCCCGGACGGATATCAGGAGAAGTGATCTTGCCGGAAACCGATTGTATGGCCTTTTGTGCAAGCGAGTTGATTTTAGACAGCCGGGATGTGTAGTTACAAGCGTTCGCATTTGTGAACGCATATCTGTTTTCTATTTCGAAACGGCCATCCCATCCCGGTGTGAGATAGCGTTTCGGCAGATGGATCGGCGACCATATTTCTTTGATTGTAAAGAAGCTGCCTTCTTTTTCGCGATATGGACCTACGATACCGTCGGCTCCATGATCTTTGTCGGTATCGTAGAATCCGTTTTTATCTTCGCGAACAACTGCCTGGTCCGTAAAGTCCCAAAGGAACATGCCGGCTGAAAGCGGATTGGAGAGCATCAGGTTCCAGTAGTCGTCGAGTCCGGCTCCGTGTCCACCGTCGTATAATCCGTGCAGGATTTCTGTCGGCATGAAGATATCCCTTCCGTGGAACATATTGCCGATTCCGGAATTATATTTGATGTAATGTACCGTATTGATATTTCCCGATAACGCCCAAGGATGCAGGACAGCTCGTTTTTGCGGATCATATTGTGGAAATAGTGGGTCGAGGTCAAAATTGAAGCCTCCCTCATTCCCGTTTGCCCAGAAAATGATAGACGGACGGTTGAGATCCCGTTTCAGCATTTCTCCGACTAGAATGGTCCCGACTTCCGTGTCATAAGGAGGATATTGCCAAGCGCACAGTTCGTCGATCACATACATCCCCAGAGAGTCGCAAACTTCCAGAAAATGTTTGTCAGGTGGATAGTGTGACATGCGGACTGCATTCATGTTCATTTCTTTCATCAGCTTGACGTCGTTAATACTAAGCTGCTTGTTCGTCGTTCGTCCCGTAGTGGGCCAGTGAGAGTGGCGGTTCACCCCTTTAAAGCGCATTTTCACACCGTTGATATAGACACCGTCTTTCGGTTTCACTTCGACTGTACGGAACCCGATCCGGTCGGTTATGGTATGCAGTACTTTGTCTTTCTGGCGAAGGGTGATTATGGCGGGGTATAATTGTTGGGCTTTCGCCGGCCCGGGGGTTGTATTTTCGCTTTTTTCGATTTTGCCAGATAGGGATATTTTTCCTGTTTTTTCGTTTATGGAAGCAGATGTGATTTTCCCCATCGTCTGGTCCTGGACATCTTTGATCTCTATTTCCGCTTTTATGCCGGAAAGTTTCTTGTCTATAAATATATCTGCGTTCAGTTCGCCATGTTGCCGGGCGTCGATCGCCGTATATTCGATGAAGTTGTTAGGAACAGCTTCGAGGTAAACCGGACGGAAGATGCCTCCGAATACCCAGAAATCACATTGCCGTTCCGCTTCGTTGATACTGGCATTAGACGACATTTTATTCACTTTGACTTCCAAAAGGTTTTCTTTGTTCATATGGACCAGTTTGGTTATCTCCCGCTTGAATCGGTAGAAAGCTCCCTGATGGGGAGTACCTGCCTGTTTTCCGTTTACCTTAATTTCCGTATCGGTCATGGAACCTTCGAAAACGATAAAGATACGTTTGCCTTTCCATGTCGCCGGCACTTCGAATGTTGTTTTATACAATCCGGATTCGTCAGCTTTCGGCTTGTCATGTCCGTAGTTGAAGGTTCCGTATCCTTCCATTTCCCAGCAGGAGGGAACCTTGATCTTATTCCATTCCCCGCTTTTCCTGCCACCGGTACAGAAGAAGTCCCATTCGACCGCATCGTCCGACCCTTTTCCTGACAGGTATTTTACATCAGTGGTCTGCCCGCTTGCTAACAGGCTACCTATTAAAAATAAAAAAGAATAAAAATATTTCGTCATATAGTAAGAATTAAGAGGTTTTCTGATAAATAAGGATGATAAATGATGATTTATGGGTGCGCAATAAAATAAATGTGTCCTGTAGGGGCGGGGTTTTACTCCGCCCAATAGAAATAACGTTCGCCTTGTCCGGATTCAATGGGCAGAGCAGAGCCCTGCCCCTACAAACGACAATTATTTTGTATGGCAATGTCATCCATATTTTTTATACAGACAAATCATCATTTACCAAATTACCACAGCGGATGCTGTTTTAGATTCGGATTTTTATCCGTTTCGTCCTGAGGCAAAGGTAGTGAATAATATTTATCATCCACGGCCCTGCCCAAGCGTTCTGCCATGCAATGCTGCCGTTTCATGTCGAACAAAGAATGCCCTTCGGCTGCAAACTCCCAAATACGTTCCTGTATGATCGCTTTCCGCAAATCTGTTTGTGAAATAGATGAAGGGATCGGCTCGAGTCCGGCTCTTGCCCGTACCCGGTTGATGCCTGTCAGTGCATCTCCGATGCGGTTCATTTCGCAATAGGCTTCGGACTGCATTAACAAAACATCTGCGTAACGTATGATTTTTCTGTTGCAACTATAGTCTCCGGCCGAAGTTGATTGATTGTCGTTCGGATCAAGATATTTAGCAAAGTGGCAAAGAGGAAAAGAGGGTTCTGCTATATTATCCGGGTCATAAACATATTGTTTGCCGTTATTTATATCGGTAAATTCTGTAACAAACGTGGTGGAAATTCGTTTGTCTTCAACTTCATATGATTTATAGAATTCCGGAGTAGAAATGAATGAAGACCATCCGTCCGTCTTTTTAATGTTATAACCACGCATCCCTGTTATGGCTGGTGAGTCGTTTCCATTGATGTTTGTTTGGAATTCGATATCAAAAATATACTCTTTCCCATGTTCGTTTGTCACATCGAAAACTCGTCGGAAATTTTCTTCCAATCCATAACCGAAAGTTCCTTCATCATTAATAATATCAGTTGCTTGAGAAGCTGCCTTTTCCCAAAAACCGCTTTTGTTCCAAGGCCATCCGGCTTGTGTCAGATAGACTTTTGCCAACATAGCCATTGCTGCACCTTTTGTTGCACGTCCGGCATTCGAATCTTCCCATTTTATCGGTAGAGCAGAACCTGCATACAATAAGTCTTCTTCAATTAAAGCCCAGGCTGCGTCATCTGTTCCTTGGTTGGATGGAGCTTCATCATTTAAGTTGTCGGTTTCTCGAATGACGACAATATGGTCATAAAAGCGCATCAGATCAAAATAAGCTAAAGCGCGTAAGAATTTTGTCTGTCCGACAATCTGCTTTCTAACTTCTTCTGATTTGAATGTGATATTATCGATGTTCAGTAATAAATTATTTGCACGCCGAATGGCAGAATAGGAGATTTGCCAAATGTTTTTACAAAAATCGGTAGTCGGTGTCCAAGTTAAATTGTCCATTTCTACACGCGAAGGAGCGCTTGCATTGGCATTGGCCGCTTCGCCGGGAAAATCAGCTCCCATCCAAATATAACGCCTATAGCTTTTTTCATCGGCAAATGTATTGTAGACAGCTGTCAGTGCAGCATTTGCATCGGCTTCCGTTTTGTAGAAATTGTCGGGTGTGATGAATTCATATGCTTCTTCATCCAGAAAATTGCAAGAGGAAGAGGACACCAGTAATGCTAATCCGATTATATATTTATGTAGTTTCATATTCAATTCGTTTTAAATGATTAAAAACCAATGTTTACACCAAGAATGAAAGAGCGGGCAGTCGGGTAGGCATTGTAATCCACACCTAACTGAAGATTGCTTTGTCCTTGACTATTTACTTCTGGATTGTATCCGGAATAGCCGGTGATAGTCAGTAAATTTTGTGCGGTTGCATAAATACGTAAAGAACGAAGGAATGAAACTTTGGGGAATGTGTAACCTAAAGTGACATTTTGTATGCGTAAAAAGGAACCGTCCTCAATTAGATAGTCGGACTGTAACAAATTTTGGTTTACTAACACGTGAGCACGTGGGTATTTACCATTCGGGTTGTTGGCTGTCCAACGGTCCTTCACTTCTGCCCGCTGATTACCCCATGCACTGACGATATTTGTTTCTGCGCGTAATACATTATATATGTCATTACCGACGGAACCGTTGATATAAACAGATAAATCAAAATTCTTATAAGAGAAATTATTGGTCCAACCAAAGATGAAATCAGGATTCGGATCACCAACGATCTGACGGTCTTCTCCGAAACTGATCTTGCCGTCTCCATTCTTATCCACAAAACTCATATCTCCTATTTTGTCGAAGTTGGAATCAGCGACACGAGCAGCGTCTTGCCATTCTTTTTCCGTACGCATCACACCGTTTGTTTTCAACAAGTTCCATACTCCGACTGGTAATCCTGGCTCAAGCCAGCTACCGTTTACTTTCAGGTGTCCGGAGATCGTACCTTGCTGGGTCGGGATATATCCGGGGATTTCCAGCACTTTATTTTTGTTGGTTGACCAGTTAAGCATGGTGTTCCATTTGAATGGACCTGTCAGAACATCGGCTGATAGACTTAGTTCAAGACCTTTGTTTTGCAAACTGCCAATATTTTTCAAAACAGTACCGAAACCAGTTGTCAATGGAACGGAAATGTTCCATAACAGATCGGTTGTCTTTTTATAGTAATAGTCTGCTGTGAAATTGATGCGATTGTTGAATACTCCCAAATCGATCCCGATATCGGTGATGGCAGTGGTTTCCCATTTCAAATCTGGATTTGGCATGTTACCGGCACCGATACCAACACTGGTTACCCCTCCGATTGGGTATGTATATGTATTCATCTTTTCGGGAGACGAATAAGCCGGAATATTTTGGTTACCTGTCACACCCCAACTACCTCTGATTTTCAAATTGCTGATCCAATCAATATTTTTCATGAACTTTTCTTGATTGATACGCCATGCAGCTGCGAATGAAGGGAAGAATGCCCATTTGTTATTTGCACCAAATTTGGAGCTCCCATCAGCCCGTCCTGTTACAGTGAAAAGATATTTGTCCATTAGGACATAATTGATACGACCGAAACCAGATAATAATGTGCTTTTACTCCTTCCGGTATTTGGTTTGTCCCATTGTGCACCGGCATCTAAATTGTTATATCCGTATACGTCACTGATAAAATCACGTGCAGTCATAGAACCGGTCTTGTTTTCTTCGTACAACAAAGAAGAACCGACCATGACATTCAGAGAGTGTTGGCCGATCTTTTTGATATAAGTCAATACGTTTTCATTCGAATAGGAACTGCTTCTACGGCTTTGTTGTTCTGCAATGCCGTTAGCATTGTAGCCTCTGTATGTCTCTTTTGGTTCGTACACTTCACGTGACGCGTTTGACATATCTGCTCCTCCACTGACTTTTAGTGTCAGTCCGTCAATGATGTGGAATGTCAGGTCGGCAGAAGCCAATATACGGTCGATGGTCCCTTTATCTTGAAGATGTTTAACGTAGGGAACAGGGTTCGGAACAGTAGAAGATCCTGGCAGATAGTTTAGACGGACGTATTCTCCGGTTGTCGGATCGTATATCGGAACTGTAGGCGGCATGACGAGTGATGCATTGATGATGGAAGTGTTTCCTCCTCCGTCTCCGTTTTCACGACCGGTATTGGCAAAAACACGGCTGATCGTAAGGCTGGTGGACAGGTCGACAACTTTAGAGATTTTCGTATCGATGTTGTTTCGCAGGGATACACGATTGAAATCCTGATTTTTAACAACTCCTTCTTGTCCAAAGTAACTTGCGACGACTGCAAATTTTGTGTTTTCGCTTCCTCCGTTTACCGAGACATTGTGGCTATGTATCGGAGCAGTACGGAAAATTTGATCTTGCCAATCTGTCCCTTCGCCCAATTGACTCATTGCAGGATATAAAGGGTCGGAAGATGTATTTGAGTAATAAATGGGACGGCCATCGGTTTCAGCTCCCTCGTTTACCATTTCAGCCCATTCGGTAGCGTTCATCATATCCAGTTTCTTAGCGACGTGCTGGAAACCTACATACCCGTCATAAGTGACTGTTGTTTTTCCCTGTTTACCTCTTTTGGTAGTGATCAGGATTACGCCGTTGGCACCACGTGAACCGTAGATGGAAGTGGCGGAGGCATCTTTCAGGATTTCCATGCTTTCGATATCGCCAGGGTTCAAAGTCGCCAGCGGATTCTGTACGGCACCCGAACC
>ERZ780007.547-NODE-547-length-11792-cov-11.5267_pt1 | contig 11792 bp, 5 predicted proteins | sample MGYA00511872_ERZ780007 | MGnify/ENA primary metagenome ERZ780007 (study PRJEB29588, sample SAMEA2149603) | human gut metagenome | biome: human gut; feature: human-associated habitat; material: faeces | place: Denmark | collected 2008/2010 ... | reverse complement strand
CCGACCGATGAGCTTGGAAAAAAACGCCGCATGACACAGTTTATTTTACGCCCCCGAGCCATCAAGTTCCTCGCTGACAAATAGAAATATTCCATAATAAGGAAGAGGAATATCTACACTGCCTTCCCCTACAATACTATATTCGACTCTTCCTTGTCCAGCGCTTGCCATCCCTTTCTCTACCATAGTTGCTACTGGCATTGCGCTTGCCACCTCTTCCAATGTCGGTGATATACTGTTGCCGTTTGCCGCCAGTCCACGTAATCGTGCCGGAGTGCCACCAGCCATTGCATTTTCTCTAATATCCTGCTTCTCTGCCATAACATTGCATATTTAATGGGCAAGAGATAAGGCAGAGAAATAAGATAGTAGAATACAACTTAAACAGCGGTAGTATTTATTGATAACCAGCTATACCATGATTCGCCATTATTTACAGACCTTCGATAATATATTCTCCCCGTTGTCATAGCTAAACAAAAATGAATAATGTAAGGAGACGCATTAAAAACAATTATGGCAGAAATATCGTTTGATGGTGCATTTTCTATATTTCCACCTCGGTATATTCCCGTCTGAACCAAATCATTTGCATTTTGAGCTAAACTTCCTTTTTGAAACATTGCATTAAGCAAATCACTCTTCTTAATCTTCACTTGGCTACCGTTCGTAGCTTCTGCATATATGTACTCCGCATCCGTCACCACTTGGAACTGGTTCATCGCTATATCTTGTTTCTCTGCCATAATATTGCATATTTAAGGGGCATAATTTCCGGATGGAAATATTACCCGATTTAACATTTTAATAATTAACTCGTTTTGTAAATTATAAATCAAATTTTTCCGTAATATTTGAAGGACTCAAAAGGCGTTCTCACATCAAGATAACCGTCTACCTCTTCGTTAGCTTCCGCTTCCATTTCAAACGCGGAATTTCCGTAAGCCTTATCACCTACATTCACCCAGCACCGGTTACGGCATAAGTGATACACGTAGGAAATCACATACTCCAACCCATACTGGAGGTAGAACCACAACGGGCATAGCAGATATACCCATAAGTTGAATCCAGTAAACAGCATGATTAATGTCAGCAACACAGCCGATGCAATCATACATTCTTCCCATTGGCGCACATGAATCGCCTCATGGTTAAGTGTACTCTGCTTCATCTCCTCCTTGCTTTTCTTGGTGAAGACGAAGCATCCCAATGTGATGGTGCTGTAGCCCTGCCACAGCAGCCATTTTGCAATTTTGCTTTCATAAAACACTTTCATAACACTGATATTTTAAGTTCTCGATTCCGCTTTTCCTGATATTAGAACCCATTTCACCCCATCCTTTACGCCATCAGAGTATGTCGCTACGGCCTTGAATTGAGCAAGGGAAAGCGACGGGACAACTATTTTAGAATAGTATTCTCCGTCTATGATAAAGCTGCCTCCACCTGCGACTTTTATGCTTGCAGGTGCTGTAAGACGGGTATAGATTCCTCCATTATACAGCATGCACTCTCCACCTTCATAGTCTGCCGCATTCGGCAGGTATATTGTTTCCTCTTGCGTTGGAAGTGAGTATATCCGGGATATTTCAAAGTTCAACCCGGTATTGAAATCCAGGTAGTATTCATACGAATCGGATTTCGACTCCAGAAGTTTCAGCTTTCGGAAGATTGAGGCGTCCTGGAACACATTACCATTGGCATCCCATCGGATATTGCCTCCGGCCAGGAACCCAATGCCACCATTCTCCCCGTCAATCTGGCACATGGCTTTACCGGTTTTATCCCTTGCCAGTACATTCTGTACCACCAAATCATCCACAAGGATTTCATCAGCACGTATTTTTCTCGCTAAAGCCATATCCATAGCTACAAACATAAACTGCTGTGCCGCCTCCCAATTAGCATCACCGTCTATCGAGGTAGGTGCGACAGTGACCGACGTACCGTAAGCCCGTACCCGAAACGGAATGGTTCGATTGTTGAATGTGGCCAGTACGATGTCATGGTAATCTTCATTCCACACATACGTGTTACCTTTGGCGAAAAAACCTCTCGGACGCGGCTCACTGGCATCCCGTCCGCTTGAACCGTCATAACTTACACCCACGGACATCTCGGCTATAAAGCTGTCATTCCATGCCGAAGCGTCAGCCTGGCTCTGGTAACAGCGGACAGAGAAAGTGGAATACCCTGCAGAAGCGTTGACAGTAATCTCGGAAGCCCTCGAAGGCCCTGCGATGGCGCTCCATATCCCGTTGCTGTAGCCTCTCGCTGCCAGATATCCGTCCGGATAAGTCAATGTGGCGCTGCCGAGCGTCCGTTTGGCATACACCCGGAAAGCCGAAGGCACCAAAGACCCGGCACTGCTCACCCGTATATTGCTGCATGTACTGATGAGATAGACCATGCCGCCGTCTGATGTCAGTTGTTCCCATTCGTCGGTGTTCACTTCTTCCGTAATGATATAACCGTAGGACTTGCCGCCGTTCTGGGTCTGAGTGATTCGCCTCCCGTCATGAGTTGTCTGAGTCCATAGAGGTGGATTCGAAGTGTCAACCTTTGAGAGCCAGGAGCGACTCCCCATCGTACAGATGGTGAGCTTTTTGTATGGAGTATTAGCCGTGCGCCACTCACCGCCAGCCTTGACGGATTCGCCGTCACCGCCCGGTTTCCCAGGATTACCGTCGTTGCCATCCACAACCATGGGTATAGTTTCCCGGTCCACGACCTGCCCACCCACGTAGAACACGAACTGCAGCTGCGTCGTGAAGTTCTTCGGGGAAATGGCCGTGCCGTTCTGTATCTCGACCTCCGAACCACCGTCCTTACTGTATTTCAGCACACCGTCAGTCGTGATGGAAGTGGTACCGCCTACAGACTTGGTGCGTGTGCATGACACGCTTGCCACACTGTAGGTACCATCCTTCCGCTTGCTTACTGAAGATACGGAAGGCACCAGCCTATAGAGTATCGCATCACTGCCCGGATTACCGGCACGTACACCGGCAATGGTGAACACCAGCTCACGGCTTATATCCGTATCCTGTACCGTAGCCGTAACGGTTATCCTGACCTCTGAGCGTGCAGGCATCGAAATGCCGGAAGCCACGGTAAACGCTATCACACCCGTATTGACATTGTAGCTTTCCGTGACACCGGCAGGCGTCACGCATGAGATGGACTTGAGCTGTAGCTTCTTCGTACCATACCACATGCCGACGGTTGTATTGAGCACGGATTGCGAAACAGTCTTTCCCTCGTATGTCAACGCCACACTCTCCATCTCATTGTCGAAATCGGCTACAATGGCCGACTCACCGTCAAAGCCCCATTTGGCCCAGATGGCGGCCGGACTGAACGCGCTCCATACACCGTCCTTCTTAGTTCGGCAGCAAGCCCACTCGTATGGCAGGCTCTCGCTCACCCCAATCGGGTCATCATGCCAGCCGGACGGCACGTAGTCATCAGTCTGTGATGTGGCAGGGGTTGCCGGAGCGATATTTTCCGCAGTATGCTTAAAAATCCATTCATAATCCCTACCGTCACGCCCGTCCTGGCCGTTCTCCACCAGCAGCTCATACTCAGCGGTATTCAAGTCCCCGGTAATGGTATAACCGTAGGACTTGCCGCCGTTCTGGGTCTGCAGGATACGGCGCCCCTCATTGGTCGTCTGAGTCCACATCGGAGGATTGTCGGTACCATCAGGAGCGACACATAAAAACACACGTCCGGCCATCTTGGTAATACCCATGTAAGGTATATGCTTTCCGGTTTCCCATTCACCGCAATTGGTAATGCTTGTACCGTCTGCACCCTTGCTGCCAGTCACACAGATGGCGTTCGTTGTGGTGGAAGTATCGTCAGTGAAGACTATCCTTGTCCGGGTCCAGATATACCAGCCGTTTTTCCACGCCGGAGAGTCTGTCTGCCACTCGCCTCCGGTTGTGGTGGCCGATGAAGAGGAAAGGTAGTATTCCTCCGTGATGGACTTGATGCCCTTGCCGTCAGCTCCCTGCCCACCACTGATACAAGCCGCTTGGGTGTACTTGACTTCGTCATCAGAATAGACAATCTTCGTCCGGGACCAGATATACTTGCCGGCTTCCCATTCAGGGGAGGTAGTCTGCCAACCGTCCACCGGGGCAATGACATTCGACACCGATATCGCGTATTCCACATCGGTAGACTTGATACCCTTGCCGCTTTCTCCCTTGGCCGCATATTTCAACCAATCAGCATTGCCGTCTGCCGGTTCTGTAGACGTGCCTTTCTCATTGACACATATCCAGGAGCTGCCGTTATGCGTCACCTCATCGTAATAGGCATACTTCTCACCCTTTTTCCACGTCCCCTTGAATAGCGGCACCCGGAAAGCCTCGCCGGTGATGTCATCCACCTGGAATATCTTGCCGGACATGATGACGTGGCGAAAAACTGCCGAGTAGTTGTCAGCCGGAATGCCATGTACGGTACGGCCTTTCTTCTTGCCAATCCACGACATCTCTTGTGCAGGCTCGACATCCCATGTATTAGCGTGGTCGAAGAAAGTAATACAGTTGTTGCCGTTAACCGTATCAATCAGGATGTACGTCTGCCTATCCTCATCTGTAAAGTTACCCGTCTGGGCAAGTACCATAGATTCCCCAGGCTTCCAGTCAGTACCTGGCTTCGGCGTCATGACGAATGTCTTGGCAGTGTAATCGGCGGAAGTCACCCGGAACTTCATCTCCTCGAACCCCTGCAACTTGCCTTCAGGTGACTTGGTGACGAAGTAGGTGGTCAGAATGTCATCGACAAACTGGCTCAGTCCATCGGCATCCGTCAAATCGGGTGTAATCGTATAGCTACCGTCACCGTTGTCGCTCCATTCCTTGACCGTACATCCACCTCCGGGAGAGGCGCACATCCTGCCTTTGAAATAGGTCACACGGTTATAGGCAATCTCCGGAACAAACACACGTTTGCGGAATATGCCCTCTTCCATTTCAAGGATGCCATTCTTGTCGATGCACCCTCCGGAAATACCAGTGATGAACTCGCCGAACTTGACCCAATCTCCGAAGGTTATGGGGAAGGGAGTGCCGTCAGCCTGGTCTTTTCGAAGGAACATAGCCAAGGAACGCAAAGCCGAAAACACGTTATTATCCGTGGCCGGTGTAGAGTCATTCCTTCTTATCACATACACGCCACTACTACCGCTGCCCGTATAGGTCTGTCCCTTCAGAGTAAGGCTCTCAACCTTCTCCTCCAGCTCCCCAATACGGGAATAGGCAGCGGTTTCCCCGACAGTATATATAGGGGAATCATAAGGCAGGTCAAGATTGAATTCAAATCCGATAATCCTTGACTGCCTTCCGTTCTCGAAATAGGCCTTGTTGATAAGGTTGACCTTTTGACCGATGCTGTAGAGGTTGTGAATGCCGTCCTCACTGTATGCGACATCCGACATCATCTTACAGTTATATGTAGAAGGGTCTATCTTAGACTTGGCAACGTACTTATCGGCTTTGTCCTTTAATTCCAACTGTGCTTCTGCTACCAGCCCCATTTCAGTTATCTTCATGGAATTCCAGCCTGATAAGATGTAAGTATCACCATTTTCGGGGATAAGCGCTCCATCTGGAAGCGGTCTGCCGTAGTCCTCATTCCTGACTATCTCCCAAAGCTGTGCCTCAGGGTTCCAGCCACCATTCCCCAGTTTCTCCGGCTTTCCCTCAGGGTCGAATGTCACAGCGAATTCCATACCATTCAACTTGCCGGATTGGAAAGTGATTTTCAATTCCTTGCCGGGAAGGATATAGTCCTTTGAGAAGGTAATGCCAGTATCCTTGAAGCGGTAGGCATTCCACTTCTTTTCAGTGGTAGTCCCGTCGGCATTTTCTATTTTGTCAGTGTATTCCTTGATGGTAATGTCCGACATCGTGCCGACCCTTCGGGGATAGACATCATCGAAGATAACCACTTGTTCAATGGCTTCCTCGGTGGTCATATCGGGATAAGCGTCTATATACGGAGTTCCTTCGGGCAACATTAAGCGTTTTTGCACCACGCCGTTCAGCACTACAGTCTCATCAACGGGGCGGTAGTCAGATGGGATATTCTTTGTTGAGCCGAAAGCATAGATACGGGTGGCGTAGGTGGACCGGGATTCTGATCGTGGCATTTCCTGCACGTTTTTCCCAATCTCGAAATCCACCGCATCGCCAGACTCACAACGTCCGAAATGGATGATGTTTTCAGTCACCCAGCATTCGCAATCCCATTTCTTTGCCATCTCAAAACAAGCGTCAAGGATGTTGATGTTGTCGTAAGTCATCAGTAGCGCCTTATTCTCTACAGTGCTGTCAATGGAGAAAACAAAATCTTGTCCTTTGTATTTGTAACCAAGAGCTTTTAAATTTCTAAGGACTATACCGGCTTGAACATCAAGTGAAGCGGTGAGATTCCAGGACGCTTCCTGCCCGGCCACTTCGGGGGTATATTTAAAGATTTTGTTTTTCCATTTCCAGTAGTGGGCGTCAAGCTGCAACTCATAGTCGTAGCCTGCGTTATCGGTGTTGAATACCGGCTTCTGCAAGTCGCACACCTCGAACAGCCCGAAGTCGCACTCCACGTATGAACCAAGTTTGAAGAATATAGGACTCTCCAAGGAGAACTTTAACGTGATGTAGTCCTCCTTCATAAGAGTAAACTTACGCTTGCAGCCTTCATTGGGAAGGGTAGTAAGCAGGATAGCACCGGATATGTCTTTGATGTCGATTTGTTCCACGTCTTCAAAGTTCGGAGATAAAAAAAAGAGTGCCCAATTTTGAGCACTCATATACGCAACAATCTCTCTATTGTTGGAATTTAATTTCTGTTTGCCGGATTCGGTTCGTTGAACTTGGCTGAAATTTTTCCGAAAGTTCGGTCTAAACTCTGTGCGTAAGTGACACTCTTGCCAGTATAAATAAGATGGTAAACTTCGCTACTATTAGCCGGAACTTGAATATCAATCTTGCCTTTATAAAGCTCATCGAAGAAAGCTTTTTTCTTTAATTGATAATCGGACTGGGAATTTCCTTCAATTGTAAAAGAAAGTGTTATTTCCCTCTCATCGACTTTAGGATTATTGATTATCACACGTTTTCCATGTTCTAACCGGGACTTATTCTCTATAAATTCTTTCATGGGTGATGATGCACCAAGTACATCAAGAAAGCCCTCTCCTATTCTTACCCCCCATGTTGTGTAGGCGTCTTGGGTATTTATCAATAAATCTGACATAGTTTATAATTTAGATGTATTGTTTTTCACTTCTGCCATATCTTTCTGAATTTGAATGATTGGTTTTACAATAGCTCCTGTATTTTCCGAAATCTGTACTAATTCAAGATAAGATTGTGCTATCAAATCTCGCGTATCATCAGCGATATTCCTTGTTTCCGTATTTATGGAAAGTAGAGCATCAGCTTTTACTGTTAGTAAATTAAGCGATTGAGATTGAATGATATTTTGATTCTTTATCTCTTCTCCTGCTATCTGCAGAGCAGTAAACCTACCGCTTAATTCTCCTGCATCTTCATGTGTCATTTCAGTACCGAACCCTCTGGAAGTTGAAGACTGGGATGTTGATTCTTGCGAAATCTTGTCATATCCGGTGGCTGCGGCAAGCTCGTCACGAAGCTTCATCGCTTCTTCAATGTAACCCATATACTCGCTGTTCAATGCATTTCTTTCGGATTCCGTCAAAGAACCATCCTCCATACCCTTTGCAAACTTCTCATACCACTTCTTTAGCTTGTCCTGATAAAGTGTTCCTATCTGCTCGGAGAGCATAGCTTGCATGAAGTATTCCGAAATGTCTTCGGCTGCATCTTTGGACGATGCTTTCATGTCCATAAGGGTATCTATGAAATTACTGTACACACCATCGAATGTAGTCTGTGTAAGCTGCTCGTTTATCTGATTATGGATTTCCTCAATACGTTCCTCCCCCTCGATAATCTTATCAAGATAATCTCTCACATCGCCATCTAATTTAGCCCAAAAAGTAGGCGCTTCTGACTTTAGTTTCTCCAACTGTTCAGTAGTCAGGTCAAACAATCCCGTCATGCGTCCGGTACCTATAAAATCCTTGGCGTCTTTGACAGACATGTCGAGCGCTCTGGCGATGTCCTGCCAGTCGCTTGACGAGGTGTTCTTTGCCATGCGCTTGCCAATGGAATGAGAACCGGCAGACGCACCGGAGTTTAATCGTTCACGCCCAAGTATTCTGTACGCCTCAATGCTTTTGTTGACAAGTTCAAGAGCCTCTTTGCCTACCTTGTCCGCTTCTGCTCCGTAGGATGTGTTGATGTACTCCAGCTTCTTGTCTATCAGCTCATCCCATATCTCATTGAGTTTGTTATATTCCTCGACCATCTCGTTATAGTGGGAATAATCGGCACCGAACATCCCATCCAACGCAGACACTACAGCGGAAATTCCAGAAACTGCACTCATTGCGCCTCCGACAATATCACCCGACATGATTTGCCCGACCCCGGATGCCGTTTGTCCTAAGCCGCCAAGCGCATCAATGGCGCTTGTTATCTTACTGTCGTCAAATCCGAATATGTCGGCGATACTTGAGCCGAACTCATTCAATGCAGGGGCAAAAGACGTCACAGCATTTCCTATATCGGTGATTCCTTGACCGGTTTTCTTGGAATCGTTGCCGCCCTTTTTTATGGCTTCTATCCCTTTCTCCAAGTCAGAGACGAAAGCCTGCCACGGTGATTTGCCTTTCAGCTCATCCTTTAGCCCTCTGATTGCATCTGTTACGTCCTTTATGGAGATTTCACCCTTTTCTATCTTTTCAATGTCCTTATCAGTGAATCCGAGCGCTTTCAATTCATCAAGTGTAACATTCGTTCCGTCACTTTCCTTTGTACCAGACATGTACTTGACAAGTGTTTCATACTTATCAATGATGGACTGAATAGCGGAAACGGACTTATTGCTGGCATCTTCAAAGAGGTCTGCCATCGCCTTTGTGGAGTGACCGAACTGTTCATCAAGCTGTTCAAGAGCCTTGTTCTTTTGGGCTACCTTGGAAGCGTACTCCGGGCTGTCGGTTTGCAGTTTGGCTATCTCGTCATTGTATTTCTGTACAAGGTTCTTCCGTTTTTCTTGGTAATTTCCGTACTCAATGAAGTATTCCTGCCAAGCCTTTCTGTCCGATTCCAGCTTCTTTCTGTTTACGTCGGAGATACCGGATTCCCTTCCTTTTGCTGCATTGGAAGCCCACATGCCAAGAGTAGACATTTGCTCGTCGGTTAGCTTGCCGCCCTGCAAACTTTCCCATTCCCTGCGCTGCTTCTTGATGGCATCAAGCTCCCTCTGATAGTCCAAGTCAATCTGCTTCAACTTCCTTTCCGTGCCGTCCTCCATGAGGTTGACTTCATCCTGCTGGTTTTTCCGACGAATGGAAAGAAGTTGTTCGGCAAGTTGTTCTTGCTGTTTAAGTCGGTTTTCGGCTTCTTTCTTGGCTTGATTTTCCTGCTTGATTAAAGAACTTCCGGTAATACCACCTAAATCTTTATAGGCTTTCTCTTTTGATAGCATATCTTCACGGGCCTTTTTTACCTGTTCCGATGTTGCTTGTTGGTCTTTCAAAAGAACTTCATACCCTTTCTTTGCCTCTTCCCAATCTTCTTTTGCTTTGGCAAGGTCTTGCAGGTAGGTTGTTTTATTCTTCTCTGCGTCAATTCGTGTCTGTTTAGTGGATTTTGCAGTATCTATAAGTGTTTTTATGTCTTTCACATTATAGATTGCTTCATCGGACAAAGTACCCTTAATATCAATAGGTAAACGGAGTTTCACAGTACCATTTTTACCTTTCCCTTTGATACTCTTTTCTAACTCAGAGATGTAGCGGTCAAACTCACTAATATCAACATCTTTAAGATTGGATATGAACTGTTCAGAGATACCTTTACCTTTATCAACAAGAAATTGGTCTCTATAAGAGCGAAGTTCTTTTAACTTGTTTATTTCCTGCTGTGTTAATTTACCACCATTGATTTGTTTGGCAGAAAGGGCATTTTCATAGTCTGAAACAGCTTTGTTAGCAGCTTCAAAACTTCTTGCAACTTCCTCGCCTGCGCGCTTTGCATCCTCTTTGGCTATTTGTTGTTTTAATTGAAGTATGTCAGCAAGTTTAATTGATTCAATATCGTATTGGGCAAATATCTTGGGATATTCGCTTCGTAATACCGCCAAACTTTCACCTCGCTGCAAGTCAGACAATGCAATATCACGAGAGCTTTGAATAAGACCGTCTATTTTTTGTTTCCGTTCGCTATCAAGCTTGGTCGCTTTTTCTTGTTCTTCATTATACCTCCTTGTTCCTTTTTCAGCAGCGGTTGTAGAATCTCTGAATGCCCACATAGTAGCTGTTAATCCAACAACCACCGTAGCCAATGCTACATAAGGATTAGTTAGCATAGCAGCATTTAAAGCTAACTGCGCTTTTCGTGCCAATAAACGGGCATTGATAAGTCCAATCTCCACAAGAGTATGTTTACTTTCGGCAGCAGTAACAAGCATCACTGCGGTCCGGTATGTACCATAAGTAACCACTAATCCAGCCAAGATCTTACCTACTGTTTCATAATTCTGAATCAACGAAGTTGTCATTTGAATACCGTCCATGATAACACTTTCCGACTTTGTTCCCAATTCGTTAAACACGGAATCCAAAGCATCCTGCATCATAGACAACTGACCATTGATAGTCTTTGAGGCATTCTCAGACATATTATAGAACTTACCACCTGCGGAAGTTGCATCAATGAATGCCTGTTGAACCATTTCAGCGGAAACAGCACCTTTGGACATTTCATCTTTCAAAGTTGCGATAGATTTTCCGGTCTTTTCGGAGATAATCTGTAACGGGTTGAATCCAGCGTTTATCATTTGATTCAAATCCTGCCCCATAAGTTTACCCGCTGCTGACATCTGTGAAAATGCCAAAGTTAGCGAATTGAACTTACTGGATTCCCCCATAGAAATATCACTAATGGCTTTCAAGTATTTGATAGTGTCTTCTGCTTGTATGTTAAATCCAAGCATCATCTTTTCTGCTCCAACCATATCTGACATAGTAAGTGGAGAAATCTTAGCCAGCTCCTTGATTTGCGGAATCAGTCGCCCTGCTATATCTTCTCCAACCATAGTCTCAATAGCGGTCTGCATAGATTGAAATTCGCCACGCACACGAATCATTTCAGAACCTAATGCCTTTAATACTCCGGCGCCACCAATAACTGCCAGCGCTTTCTTCCAAGATATAGCGATACCTTCGTTAGTTTCTACTACTTGTTTCCCATCATTCTTATAAAGTGTATATTCATCCCGGAGTTTCTTTACGGAAAGACGCGCTTCGGCTTGCTGTTGGGTGAGGTTGAATAAAGCATCCCGTTCTTTACCGAGCGCTCTTTCTTGTTTGTTGATGTGATTAAGCAGTTCTTTATCTTCCCCACCTCTTGAAACGATGTTCTTATATAACTCCTTATTTTTACGAATAGTTGTTTGAAGAGAACCTATGGCACTCTTTTGAGCGATAATCTTCTCTGTGAACCCATTTACAGATTGGGAAGCATCGAAGATTTTCCTTTTGAATCCCGTTTCCATCTCTGCTCCAGCTTTGGCTGCATTAGTTACCAACTCATCCAATCTTTGATTAGATGCAGCAAGTTGAACATTTAAAGCCTTGAAAGCAGCAGGAGACTGCGTGCCATCCATGCTCATTAACTCTTGTT
>ERZ780007.543-NODE-543-length-11845-cov-3.72833_pt1 | contig 11845 bp, 12 predicted proteins | sample MGYA00511872_ERZ780007 | MGnify/ENA primary metagenome ERZ780007 (study PRJEB29588, sample SAMEA2149603) | human gut metagenome | biome: human gut; feature: human-associated habitat; material: faeces | place: Denmark | collected 2008/2010 ... | reverse complement strand
CCGGAGTCCAAAGTACACTATCAGTATACTCTATTCTTTCCGGACGGAAAGGCACAACCTTCACTTCTTTCCCCGGCGCTTCCCGGGGAACATAGGTAAGTCCGTCTGTCCCCTGCTTCATTGATGCCAACAAACCGGTATTCAATTGAATCCCGATATACCTGCCCTTTATATCTGTCAGCCGGATATACAAAACAGCTTCATTATCGGACATCAGTAATTCCTCTGTAGCCTGTGCGAATACCCGCTCCAATTTATACGGATACATCTTTGCCTGTGCATTACGACGATCCAGAAAAACCGTATCCACAAATAGTTTGTAATCCGAAAAAATACGCTTTTGACGTACATTCCATCCGGCGAACCATTCCCCGAAATCATTTTCCTGTGTACGTCCGTAATAATACCCCGACTTTTTATCCGTAAACGAATATTCACGGTTTTCGGAAGGAGTCACCGCCACTGCAATTTTGTCGGTATTCAAAGGCTCCATACGGCATTCCTCCTGCTGCTTCGTACAGGCTGTTACCAAAATCACCAATCCGAGTAATAAATATCTCATAACATTCCTTATTTATAATACATTACGCAAATGTAAACCGAATCCTGCCATCTCCGAAACAAAACCAAACCTATATAACGAAAAATTCCTGCAAACCGTTGCAGAAAATCACGTCCTCTTTCCATAGCAACCATTCATATTCATCCGGATGTCACCCAGGATGCTAATAAGCAAATTCCCCCGCACCTTTCTCTACTCTTACTCAATCGGAATGGCAATTAGTAATTTTTTTCTCTTTTTTTACCTATATATTAAAAATATATTTAACTTTGCAAAACAAAGTACTTTTAATATGAACAATCAAGAAGCCCTCGATACCTTAAATGACATCCGGAAGATGATGGAAAAATCTTCCCGTTTTGTGTCGCTGAACGGTGCATCAGCCATCGTCATCGGTCTGTATTCCTGTCTCGCAGCTATTATCGCTTACTATATATTGGGCGGAATATCTCCCCTGTCGGAAACTTCTTCCATACCCATATTACAAATAAATACCCCGGGCCGGCTACGGATTCTATTGATTTTTGCCGCCATTCTGATCGGAATTTGCCTCCTTACCGTCATACTCATGTGCCGTCATAAGGCACTGAAAAACAACCGTCCTTTCGGACTCGACCGGACAGCCAAAAGATTACTATGGATCTTTTTTCTGCCATTGACTGCCGGCGGTATCTTTTGTCTGGCCATGTTATACCAGCAACACTACGGACTAACTTCATCCATCATGCTGATATTTTATGGTATAGCACTGATCAATGCCTCAAACTACACTTATTCCAACACCCGTTATTTAGGTTATACAGAACTGGCCCTGGGATTGGCCGACAGCTTTATAGAAGGATATGCACTATTATTCTGGACAGTAGGTTTCGGAATATTCCACATCATCTACGGCATCTGGTTCCATTTCAAATTTGAAAAACAAGCTGCCTCCGTGGCCTGAACACACAGCACATGAAATTAAACTTAGAAGATATAAACAAAGCCTTTGAAAGTAAAGCCCGCCTCGGAATCATGTCCGTTTTAATGGTCAACGAGACAATCGACTTTGTGTCGCTTAAAAACCTACTCGAACTGACCGACGGCAATCTGGCCAGCCATACCCGGAGTCTGGAAGAATTGGGTTACATCCGGAGTCTTAAACAATTTATAGGACGTAAACCCAATACGACATTCTCCGTAACCCCGGAAGGCCGTGAAGCTTTTAAAAAACATCTGACAGCTCTCGAAAACTTTTTAAAAAACCAAATAGATCAATAAAATACATATATTTTTTACTTTTAAACTTTGAATTTCAAAGTACTTTTAACAACACAATAAATAAGATTATGGAAACACAAATCCCAATTTCAAACCGAGACAAATCAACACATCCGAATTTCATGCAACGTAATGCTCTATCGATAAAAATCATTTTGATCGGAGCCTTAATACTGCTTTTGCTCATTCCGCTGGCGATGATCCGGGGACTGATCACCGAACGTCAATACACCGCCTATGAAGCCGGCAATGAGGTACAGGAAAAGTGGAGCAGTGCACAGCAGGTCGTCGGTCCGTTTATCAGTATTCCCTACTATGAAAAACGGGAAGACATTACTTATGAAAACGGTGAAAGTAAAAGAAAAATTGTAACCGTAGCGAATAATCTCCACATCTTGCCGGAAAGCCTGGAAATTACAGGCAATATCGAAACCGAAAAGCTAAACAGAGGATTATACGAAATTGTCGTCTATAAAACTCCCTTGGAATTGAAAGGCAAATTCATTCTTCCCAAAGACTTCAGCAACGATATTGCTGCCGGCAATCTGTTTACCGGACATGCCAGCCTCAATATCGGTTTATCCGACCTCCGGGGTATCAGCAGACAACCTGAAGTAAAATGGGGAAATGAAACACTTCCGCTCAATCCCGGCCTTCCAGCCAATTCGATCCTACCCTCCGGAATATCCGTTCCATTACCGCTAAACCGCTATCTACAGCCCGGAGATACGGTTGATTTCAGTATCAAGATTCATCTCAAAGGCTCACAATCTTTAAAATTCGCTCCCTTCGGAAAAATCACAAACATAAAAATCAACTCCAACTGTAATACGCCCAGTTTCTGCGGAGCTTTCCTCCCGGAAAACAGAGAAGTCACAGACACCGGTTTTACGGCCGACTGGCAGATATTACATCTCAACCGCAACTACCCGCAAACCTTCAGCGGTAATCGTACTCTCACTTCCGAGGAATTAGCCGTCTTCGGCACCGAATTATTACTGCCGGTACAGCAATACCAACAATCCATGCGTTCGGTAAAATATGCCTCACTTATCATCATCCTCACGTTTGTTGTCAGTTTCTTCGTCGAGGTAATGCAAAAAAAACACATCCATCCCTTTCAATACCTGTTAATCGGATCGGCTCTTTGCCTGTTCTACACCTTACTGATCGCTATCTCCGAGCACCTGGGATTTACCCCGGCCTATCTGATCTCTGCACTGATGACTATTATTCTGATCACACTGTATCTCATCGGAATACTAAAAATCCGAAAAACGGCCTTCACTATCGGAGGCCTGCTGGCACTGCTATACACTTATATCTTTGTACTCATCCGGATGGAAACCTACGCCTTACTCTCAGGCAGCCTCGGACTCTTTGTTATTCTGGCCGTTATTATGTACTACTCTCAAAAAATCAACTGGAATACATCTTCTCCCAATTAAAAAGAACAAGCGGCAGAAAGAAAATAAAATTTTTCTTTCTGCCCCTTCATTTTCTATTGCCGGCATGACGGTCTTCGTCTGAACACAGCCTGTTTTCTCTCTACGAAACAGTCAAAAACGACTCGATATTGGCAATTACCTTTTGCGAAAGCCGCTCCATACACTGTGCCGAATCCCCAGCCACTTTAGGCGTATAAAGTACATTATCGAATTCAGCCAATGCATCGGCGTATGCCCCGATTCCGACACCGTCACACAGGTAAAAATTACGTACATCACTCCGTAACCACTTCGACAGATCAGGCAAAAAAGCCGTAGGCCCTACCGACGTATTAACCAATATCTTTTCCTTACCCAAATTCATAAACTCAGCATCTCCCAAGATAAACGTATTCCGCGGCAGGCAGGTACATACGATATCCGAACGTCGTAAAAGTTCAGCCAACGGATAATAAGTATATCCTTCCTTCTCGGCTTCCCGCTTTCGATTCCGTCCGAAATAAGACACCTCAGCCCCCAGAAAACGGAGTGCATCGCCGATCATCTTTCCAGTACGCCCCAACCCGATAATTCCAACTTTCTGCCCCGTCAGTTCCAATGCTTCCCTTTTCCATTGATGCTCACCGAAACCATGCAATAAACGAACCAGCCCGCTTATCACATATTCCACCACACCTTCGTCTCCGTAATCCCGTATTCCCGACACCACAATTCCCCTCTCCCGTGCCGCAGCAATATCCACATTAGCACTTTCCTCACTGTATAGCGAACAACACATCCCGATATATTTTATCCCGGAACAAGCTTCAATTATCTGCCGCCCGATCCTCGTATTATACGAAACCAATACACCATCCGCATCCCCGATCCGGGATATCGCCTCCTCCTCATCCGCTGGTATATCATCATAACATATCACGTTTTTTGCTAAAGCGGACAAACGTTCCAAAGCCCACGGCCTCAATCCGGTGTCGTCGATTACTACTATTTTTTTAAACATACCCGAACTCTCTTTTAACTTTATATGATTTTCTGAATTTTCCCTATCGCTTCCGAAAACAAATATACGGTTAAATCCTATGCAACACACCACAACCGATTTAAATATCAACACATATCCATATACTTTTCCAAAAATTAAAATAATAATTACCTTTGTTTCAATACACAGATTTGTATCCCTCACGGAAGATGTAAATCAGAGACAACACAACCCCATTTACCCGATCACACCCAAAGCAGACCATACAATTATCCACATAAAACACCTCAATATGAAAACAATTTATCTGATTTTAAGTATATGCTGTACCTTACTTGCAAACGGAGCAAATAAACAGGATGCAAACGGCTGGTACTTCATTACCGACAGCCGGACAAACGCATTCGATCCTTCTCCGATCGTCACGGTCGCCGATTTCGAAATACTACGGATCGACTCCCTGCTCAACACGGAAAATACCATGACTTACGTACTCACCGGAAAAGTAAAAGCCGACAAAATCAAAACCTGGGCTGACGCCACCGAAAAAGCAACAGGCAAACAAATAGGCTTTCTCTACAATGGTAAAATCATCACCGCTCCACAGGTAAACATGAAAATCGAAAACGGCAATTTTTTAATATCTTCTCCCGAACTGATCGAAGACAGAGAAAAAATACTCGCCATCTTCGAACAACTGAAAAAAGAAATGAAATAAGATTCCCCGGCCAATCACAAAGAAATAAATCTCATACCCAAATGACGCTGTTGATAAATAAATTACAAACAGCACGCATAAGCATATGATCATACCCAAAGTTCTGCCTGATGCAGGCTGCGGAAACCGATAAATAAAACATGACAAAAAGTAAAATCACAGGGACGGGGCAATTGTGCTATTAAACCGACCGCCTTTGCTGAAAAAGAAAAAGCCTTGTATTTACAATTAAAAACTTCTGAAATCATTTGAATTTCAGAAGTTTTCCTATCTTATTTTATGTTCCGGCCGGGATGTCTACCCCGATTACATTTCACATGTTCAATAAATTACAAAAATCATCGGTTCCTAGCTTTCAAAAACCACCCGGCCAAATATTTACGAACAGGTTCGTCATACAATTTCAGGCAAATATAAGCTAAAAGCATCCCCCCTAACACTACCGCCAAAGCTCCGTATAATGATTCCCCGAATGTAAGTTCTTCATTTTTAACCCATGCATAATACAGATAGATAAAAGGATAATGCACCATATACAAAGGATAGGATATATCTCCCAGAAATTTACATACCCGTTTCGTATATCTATCGGTAATCTTGCCGGAAGCACCCAAATAGACGATAAGGGGGAATAACAGTGCAAAACAAATCGTATCGTATAAGCCGTTCATCCATAAATGTCCGGCTCCCCCCAGGCGCGGAACAGCCAACAGAACAATGACAGCCAAACTGCATATCCAAAATGCCCCTTTTATATGGGTCGGTTTAAACATACGGAATAAAAGCAAACCGGCAGAAAAAGAGTATAGCAAACGAAAAAATCCTCCCGTAAACTCGATTCCTGTCAGCGAAAATCCGGCACAAATATCCCCATAAGGACCGAATATGCTAAAAACAGCCAAGGCACATCCGGCAACAACCACCAACAAAGCAAGCATTGCTGTAGAAAATTTACGGATAAACAAGGCATACAGAATATTTCCGATATACTCGAAAAACAAAGACCAGCTCGGACCGTTCAAAGGATACATTTCCCCCAAACCCCGGATTTCAGTACCGGGCGTAGCCGGTATTAAAAGGGCATTGATAAATGTTGCCACAAACAAGGCACCCACTGTAACTTTTGCAACATCCCATACCGGACATCCCTGAAAATAAAACACAATCGCTCCGATAACAGCCCCCATGACAACCATAGGATGAAGACGTATGATTCTGCGTTTGATGAAATCCTTGGCAGTCACTGTTTTCCACCGGTCGTCATAAGCATAACCGATAACGAAACCGGACAAGATAAAAAAGAAATCCACTGCCAGATAACCGTGATTGATTTTCTGATCTAAATGACTTGTTGCATAAGCTTCGAATATATGAAACCATACGACCATAATAGCAGCCACACCACGTAATCCGTCGAGAATAGCGTAATGTGGTTTTGTATCTGCAAAAGCTGCGGAAGAAAATTGTGTTTTTAACATGAATAGACAGTAATAATTTCAGCTCCTGTTTAAAAATCAAAAGTTATTATAAAAAAGTGCCTTTTCCTGCTGTTAAAATGATTCGTTTTAATTACCAAATATAAAATAATTATGTATACCACCGATTTAGAATAGACACAGCTGTAAAACTATCAATAAAATCCTGAACGTGCAAACGCCAAAGAAAAATATAATTTAACGAAAATTTAAACTTATAGACAAGACAGGAATAAAACACATTTTGTATCCGCTATTTATCCCGGCTGAATTTTAAAAGAAATACCGCCAATTATTAAATTAATAACCCGGAATTTAAAAACACAATTTTCTTCGTCATTTCTGTTATGAGAGACACATACCGACAATCTGAAAACCACCTGTATATGGGTAGGACAATCCGTAATTTATCTACTCCTATTACAATCAAAACGCCGTAATTTTGAAATATCCGATAGAAAATCAATCAGTTACTCAAATGAAAGCGAAAAGAACAATAATGGCAACAACAGCAATGGCACTGTTGTTTCATGCAGCAAATCCGTTAAATGCACAGGATATGAAAAAAGAAAAAATTCCTCAGAACTTAAGTGCATTTCCGGTCGGAAATGCCAACGTGCAGTATGCAAAATTTTTTATCGGCCAATGATGCAGCCTATGCCGAAGCTACGCCCCAAAGCGGAGAACTCTCGGCCAACACACCCCCTGACTGCCCTACTATAAAGCAATAAAATTAAACAACGACATTAAAATACCGGTACCAGATTCAATGTAAGATCAGGTAACCTCTGAAATTAGTCATCTACGATACAGTCAGTAAAAACGGAAGAGGCTGCCCCTCTTCCGTCTTTCAATTTTGCGAATATCGGTATTCACTGGGTGATATCCCCGTTATTTTCTTAAATATCAAACTGAAATACTGCACGCTGGGAAACCCTAACTGGCACGATACGGCAGCAGGTGTAGTGCCTGCTTTCAACAGTAGCCTTTTGGCAATATCCAACCGTTTAAACTGAAAATATTCCGTCAGTGTCTTACCGGTTTCAAACTTCAACACGTCATTAAAATAGGCAACCGACAGATTCAAATCTCCGGCAAAGTACTCAGATGCCGGCTGTTCTCCTCTCTGTAACCTACCGGAAACCATATAGTCATTGAGCAATTTTTCCAGTTTTTCCAAAATAGCTTTGTTTTTGGTTTCCCGGGTAATAAACTGACGCTCGTAGAAGCGGGCGCAATAATCCAGTAACAATTCGATATGACGCGACAAAATAGTACTGCTATGCGTATCGATAGCATGGTGAAGTTCTTCTTCTATATTTTCAAGACAGCATACAACTTTGGACGTTTCACGCTGTGACAAATGCAATGCTTCTTCTTTATCGTAAGCAAAAAAAGTATAACTTTTAATATGATTTTTCAATGAAGTACGAAACAACAGGTCGGGATGAAATGCCAAAAGCCATCCTTTATCGGGTAATGCGCCGGTCTCACTCATACGAAAAATCTCTCCGGGAGCGAGAAACACCATTGTAGCGTTGGAATAATCATAATACTTGCGCCCACAACAATTACAACCACCCGGGCAATCTTCTATCAACAGGACAGCGTAAAACTCAAATTTCACAGCATCTTGTCCTAAATCGGGTTTCTCCAGATTGATAATACTTACCTGTGGATGTAAAGTCTTATTTCCCAGACATTGATTACACTCGCATACCGTTTTTATGTCTAACGTATTCCCTTTCATTCTAAAAACAATCATTCGGTCTGTACACGATATTCGTTAGGAGTACATCCTACGCGCTTCTTAAACAAACGGGAAAAGTGTTGCGGATATTGAAAACCCAACGAATAGGCTATCTGACTGACAGTTTCTTCCGTACCGAGGATGCGTTCTTTGGCAAAATCAATTACCTTTTCCTGAATGTGCTCTTGCGCTGTCTTCCCGGTGATTTTCTTTACCATATCACCGAAATAGTTAGGAGAAAGACAGATTTTACCGGCAAAATACTTTACGGTAGGCAAACCATCAGATTCCGGAACATTACTACTGAAATATTCGTCAAGCAATTCCTCAAATTTTGTCAAAACATCATGACTCTCATTTTCACGAGTAATAAACTGACGCTCATAAAAACGCATACAATAATTAAGCAATAATTCAACATTCATTGCAATCAACGACTTGCTGTGTTTATCAATTGCATGAGTCAATTCCAATTGAATATTTTTTAAGCAATCTATGACAATACTTTTTTCCTGTTCGGACAAATGTAACGCCTCATTAACGGCATAAGAAAAAAAGCCGTACTGCTTGATATTCTTTCCGAGCGTTGTACCACGTATCAGATCGGGATGAAACACCAAACCGAGCACCGGCTGTGAAGCTCCTTCCGAATTAGTGATGGAAACAGACTGATCGGGAGCAAAACAGACGATGGTTCCGTCCTGATAATCATACTTCCTGCGTCCGTAACGGATATCACAACTCTTATACAATTTCAGAAAAACGGCATATAAACCGTAATTCAACTGAACATTATTAAGCGATTTGGTAGCTTTCCGAAGGTCTGCAACTGATACCAAAGGGTGTAACGTTTCAAAACCATACAAAGAATTGTACTGGTCGACACTGGTTAAATTAATAATTTCATCCATAAACGTAAATATCTAATTAAAGCAGAGATATGTACAAATACAGTGCATTCACAGCTTTTTCAACCCATATCCTATAATTTTCCAATAACAAAATTAAAGTATTATTTTCATTTTTCCACAACCCCAATTACAGATATACTTACCCCATTTACAGATTTTACATCTTTTCTGGTTTCTTTCTTCATAAAGTCTCCCATTTTCGATTTTGAATTAACTGATGAGGAAATTGCAGTCATAAATGCGTTTGACCGTAACGAGAAGCATGACTGGTATTAAATTAATTCGAATTATGAAAAAAAATGTTGATTTATAAGAGTTATTAGTAACAAAACAATACTAAAAACAAGGCGGAGAAATCAGGTTGCTGGCGAAGTCTAAAATAAGTTCAAAAGGAACAGCAGCTGATCTGATAGTCTAAAAAACGATAAGTTAGGAAAAGAACTCAAAGTAAGTTTGTAAAACACAAATAAAAAATTCTATCTTTGTAATAAGGGTTGACGTATGCCATACCCGGACATAGTAAAAAAGAGGCGTTATGTCTTCTTCTTGTGTGATTAAAGCTTAGGAAACTGAATATCACGAATGCAAGAGAATGGCGTAATGGTTTCCACGCATATGCGTGGGGCTGTTATCACCACATCTTCATTCATGGGTATTCCTAAGCACCTGATCACAGAGACGTGGCATACGGTCCCACGCTTCTTAATGTTAAATGTTCTTTTGGTGGCCGGAGAACGATCACTAAAATATGCGGAAAAACATTTTAGCATTCTTAGCCATTCTAACGCGATGTACTGTATCATACGCCCGGGAATTAAAAGTCGGAATAAGCAACTTTAAGGCTGTGGCTGAACTTATTCGGCGAGCCATAGATGGAGTATCAGCCACTTTTATCACCTGTTTTATCAATCCCACAGAATACACACTTAAAGAGAGAGCACAAATCAATAAGCTCAGAGAAAAGCAAAACCTCCGGCGAAGCACAATATCCTATTTGTATTCCGGAATCTGCTATGACACCATCCTGCCGCAAGATCCAGGCCAATGGCACGAGGATTACAGACAAGCATTAAGAAATGCTGCAAAATATGGAGACAAACAGTCCCGGGAAATGTGAAAGGCCGCAGAACTGAGTTATTAACATTAACAAATCACATGAATATGAAAAAGTACATTTCCTTTCTTCTTTGTTGTACATTTCTTGCGTTTAATTCAAGCAAGAGTTTGTGCCAAGTGTACCAGCAGAACAAGCAGATTGCCATTCAACAAAATCAGCAGAATGTGAATATCAATGTGCCGGTCATAGAGAAAAAAGTATATGTGGACAGATTCCGGACTGTATACGTGGACAGACCACAGCCTAAAAGGGTTGCGAGAAAACTGTCTGCTCCATTCTGTTTGCATGGCTATCTGTGGGTTTACACTGAAGATATAGGCAACTTCAAAAACCAGGCGGACGCTTGGGAGATAATCCAAAACATCAATGTACAAGCCCCTTTCGGACGCAACACATGGCGCATTCCCACCTCGGCAGAATTAGCAGTATTGGAGCAAAATGCCGATAAGGTAGGGTTGGGAGAAGATATCTACCTGGCCACCGACCATCGTAACGGTGTGCTGAGAATGGTATCTACTGGTCCCACTGCTGCAGAACGAAAGGCGGAAGCTGATAAACTGGCTATGGCGCGACGCATTCAAGAGGAAGAGGTACGACGCAGAGCAGAGCAACAAAGACGACACCAAGAAACAAAACTTGCGATAGAAAGACAGCAACAAGCCGATGCTGCCCGGATTAAAGCCGAAGAACAAAGGAAGGCAGAACAGATCAGACAGCGGATACTTGAGGAAGAATACAGGAAACAAATGGCTGCAGAAGAATTGAAACAACAGACATTCGCCGAAGAACGCAGAGCCGATGCCGCCGCTAGGGTTACAATTAATGGTATTACCTGGGCAACACGTAATGTGTCAGGCAGTGGAACTTTCGTTTCAAGTGTTGAAATGTATGGTGGGTATTTTACTCACATGGATGCAGCGTCTGCGTGCCCTGCCGGATGGAGATTGCCTACAGAGTCAGAAATGAGGCAATTATATTCATTACCTAAAAAAGAAGATACAGTAAACGGAGTGAAAGGAACCCGGTTTGGTGTTGGCGCAAACTCGGTTTTCTTACCTATTGCAGGTGCCTATGGATATGACGGAACGTTCTCGTCATCTACAGCGGTATATTGGTCAGGGACTTCATCATCAAAGTATAATATATATTATCTCAATATAAAGACGGGTTACTATGGTGGAGTGATGAAAAGAGAGTTTTCGGGGAGCAACAAAAGGGTAAGGTACCCTGTGCGTTGTGTACGTAAATAATCATGTTATACTAATTCAAATCAATTCAATTATGAGAAACTTTACTTTACATTTTGCACTTTTGCTATTCAGTATTTGCTGCTATGGACAAACCAACTATCCGAATACTACCGCAAATGTTTATATAGCCGGTAGTTTTATGGATGGAACTGAAGAAAAGGCTTGCTATTGGCAGAATGGTCGGTTAATACCTCTGGCAGATGAGTATTCTGCGGAAGCAATCGCAGTAGAAAATGGGAATGTTTATGTTGCAGGCTATCACTGGGGCGGCAAAAAACCTTGTTATTTATATTACTATGTAAACGGAAGAAAGACAGTGGTAAAAGGAGATCGTCAATATCTTATGGTGAGAGATATGGCAGTGTGCAATGG
>ERZ780007.534-NODE-534-length-12012-cov-3.76825_pt1 | contig 12012 bp, 10 predicted proteins | sample MGYA00511872_ERZ780007 | MGnify/ENA primary metagenome ERZ780007 (study PRJEB29588, sample SAMEA2149603) | human gut metagenome | biome: human gut; feature: human-associated habitat; material: faeces | place: Denmark | collected 2008/2010 ... | reverse complement strand
GAAAAGATACAGCAAGCCGGAGGATATGTGTCTGTAAATACCGGTGGTGTACCCGACGCAAATGCAATTCCGATTGCAAATGAAAAAGCCGAGGAAGCGATGGATGCAGCCGCATGTATCGGTTGCGGGGCTTGTGTAGCCACATGTAAAAACTCGTCAGCCATGTTATTCGTAGCTGCAAAAGTTTCACAATTTGCCCTCTTACCGCAGGGTAAAATAGAAGCCGCCCGCCGCGCTAAAGCAATGGTTGCCAAAATGGATGAACTCGGATTCGGAAACTGTACCAATACAGGTGCATGTGAAGCCGAATGCCCGAAAAGCATTTCTATCGAGCATATCGCCCGACTCAACAGAGAATATCTGAAGGCCAAGCTGAAAGATTAATTCACTGAAAGCCGCCTTCGGGCGGCTTTTTTTAACATCTATACCCATGAGACTATATTACCGGGAAGAAGGAGAAGGACAGCCCCTGATTATCTTACACGGACTGTGGGGGGCTTCCGACAACTGGCTACCCATCATGCATCGTTTAAAAGACCGTTTCAGGGTTATCATTCCCGATATGCGCAATCACGGTCAATCCCCGCATCACCCGCAACACAATTATCCGGCCTTATGCGGAGACTTACTGGAATTGATTCAGAAACTCGGATTGACAAAACCTCACCTTATCGGCCACTCCATGGGAGGGAAAACCGCTATGTTTTTTCTATTGCAATACCCTGAATACATTTCTAAAGCCATTATCATAGACATCGCACCGATAGCCTATATGCCCTCGCTCGAACATCTGAATATCCTGACGTATATCACATCCGTCAATCCGGGAACATTTGCCAATCGCAACGCACTACAGGCGGATATACGAAAACATTTCGGCGATACCGCTACCCAACAGATATTGTTCAAAAATATTCGTAAAACAATAAAAGGACTGAAATGGAAAATCAACCCGGAAGCCCTGCAACAGAATATAAATGAAGTATGCCATTGGCCGGCAGACATAACCGACAAAATCTATCCCGGCCCGATATTGTTTATCAAAGGTGAAAAGTCTGCATATATTCCCAACGAAGGAGAATGCCTGAAAAAACAATTTCCGGCAGCCCGTGTAGAAATCATTCCCCAAGCGGGGCATGCCATCCACAACGAACAGCCGGAAATACTGCTAAAAACGATCCATGCATTTTTAGCCTGACTATTCTTCCGTCCATACTAAAGTTCTCTGGACATAAGAAATAGCCTGAATATTTACATTGCTGTATTTATGATTGTAATCGATTCCCGGTTCCAATAAAATAGCCGACAACCGGACGATGTATTTATCACCGTTTTTCAAATCTCCCATCCGGTTTTCCACATCGGTTTCCGTCTTCGTATTCGAATCGACTGACAGTGATTCGATCCCGGCATACAATTGACTGACAAAATAAGGATTAGCGGCATCCGCATTCTCTTTCAGAACTTCCACCCGGTAATAAACAGAGGCCTGATCGTAAGGATTCCATTCCACCCGCAGACTTTTACCTTCATTATAAGCATTCAGTCCGAAATCCCGGAATGAACGCTGCGGTAAATTTTCAGCATATATACGATCCTTAAATTTTAAAGGATGCCCGGAAACTTTAATATAAAAGACAATATCCCGGGTATTTTCCGGTAACTCAAATTCACTGGCTACAATATCGCCCTTATCCGTTCAGCTTTTTACCCGGCTCCGATAAGCCAACTTAAATACCTTATCCGGAGCTGCGATAACAGAAGCCTCACTCATATTTACCGTATTCTTACCCTTTACGGAAACACCGACCCGCGTCGGTTCGACACCCGAACTCTTTATCTCATTTATCAGATAAGCATCCCCTGTCAAATCCTGCAAATAAACCGGTTCTGTCACATACTTACGCTCCCCTTTATTCACCATCACCGTCAGGTAATTACTTCCACTATGCAATACTCCCCATTTCTCGGTAGTACCGTTATCGTATCGCAAGGTTATTTCATTCTCTCCACTGAACCATGTCCCGACTTCCCGGTCGATACGTCCGCTAAAATCCATCGTCCACAGCTTACCGCTGCTTTCCAGCTTCACAGCTTCAACCAAATCTTCCGTCGTATAACTGTTCGGTGTATTTGCCCAATTTATGCAATACCAATACTTCCCGGTCACTTTATCAATATTCAATATTGTATCGTCGCGCTTACCATCATCACTACAAGACATAAATATTCCCGCAAACAAGAAAATCAATAAGCATTTACCACCTTTCATAACCATTCCCATAAATAATTTTCAATTAATATATATCTTTGCATAGAAGAAGCTGTGCCTTTGCATCATTCAAAAAATTTGCTTCTGCTTTCGGCTTGCATTATTTTTGTGCAAGATACAATTTTTATGCCAAAAAAAGAGAAACACAAATAATAATATGCTATATCCTTTAAAATTTAAGCCTATCATCAAACAAACGCTTTGGGGTGGCAAAAAGCTCGCTTATAAAAGCGAAGACAATCAAGTAAAAGATTCCATCGGAGAAAGCTGGGAGCTTTCCGGCGTTCAGGACAACATATCCGTCGTCTCGGAAGGAGCCTTGGCAGATAACAGCCTGGAAGAGTTGATCGAAGTCTATATGGGAGACCTCGTAGGTGATCATATCTATGAAAAATTCGGAGTGGAATTTCCGCTTCTGATCAAATACATCGACGCCTGTGACAAACTTTCCATACAGGTACACCCGGACGACGCCACAGCCAAAGAGCGCCACAATGCCTATGGAAAAACCGAAATGTGGTACCTGGTAGATGCTGATCCGGAAGCCCGTCTGCTGCTCGGCTTTAATAAAGATACAGACAAATCGGAATATCTGACTAAATTACACAACAACACTCTTCCCGAAATCCTGAACGTTGAAAAGGTAAAAAAAGGAGATTGTTTTTTCATTCCGGCAGGTACGGTACATGCCATCGAAAAAGGATGTTTCATTGCAGAAATACAACAAACCTCCGACATTACTTATCGGATATACGATTACGACCGCCGGGACAAAAACGGAAACGCCCGGGAATTACATACGGAATTAGCTACCGATGTCATTCATTTTAATTCCCAGAAAGAACACAGCATTCCCTATCACAGGCACGAAAACCATACGGAAGAACTTGTCGACTGTAATTATTTCACAACCAGTTACCTGAAGTTTGACAAAGAAATCGAAAAAGACTATATCGATATCGACTCATTCGTTATTTATATGTGCCTGGACGGTAATTTTACAATCGTATACGACACCGACCAATCCATCCAAGTAAAAAAAGGAGAAACAATTCTTGTTCCGGCCTGTCTGAAAAATATATTTCTCATCCCGCAACAAGAAGCCGAACTACTGGAAATATTCATCCGATAACGACCTCTATTATAAAAAGAGAGTCCGTTATACAAAATTACACCTAAAAAGACTGATTGGAGACAGGATTGCCAGTCAGTCTTTCATTTATAGTGTCAATAGTTATCAAGTGATCGATATTTAACTAAAACAATTATTGAGAAAAATAAAAAACCTTTTGACACAACAAGCAAAAAACGAGAGAATTAAATTGATACTATTCAAAAAATTATATAAACACAAATTTGAGTCTTTTTGATTCAAGTTATTTTTCATAAATTTGTATTGAATAACTAAATCTATATGCCTATGAATAAATAACAGCATTATTTTTTGAACATTTACAAGTACCGCCCCACTCTAAAAGTGCCGGTACACACACATAAAAGCGTTAACTTTTATTCTTGCTACTGAAACTTCGACAATTTCAAAGCAATCAAGAATAAGGTCAATGTCCATGTTTATCGTGGGCTTACTTATTTATTTGATTGCAAGGTAGTCGAAGACCTCAGTAGAAAATAAGAGTATTGCCCACGTTTTTTTGTGCTATAAACTCAAATTTTTTACGCCAAAAGGGCAAAGGCAGAATAAAATCTCATTAAAATGAAAATTCACTATTTATTATGCATTATGTTTTCTGTTTTTGTATTAACAAGTTGTGGTTCAAGAAAAAAAGCCATGATAAAAGCACAAGATAAAATGATAAATGCTCTTATGCAACAACAGTCGGTAACAACAGCGGCCGTAGCTGCAGTAGCAAAGGATCCTACCATCCGTAAAGGTGAAGCAACAAAAATGGTAAATCGCGATAATCCCGGAGAAACAGCTTTGGAACGTACAATCATCCGTTGGAACTTTGACTCAGAACCAAGAGGCGCTCGGATTTCCTGGCGGGTTATTTCAAGCATACCGGATATTGTAAAAAATACAAATGAAACATACTTAACAACAACACCTTACGAAGAAACCCGTTCATTTAACATTCTCGGTCTAACTTATGAAAATTCCCGGGATGTGACTATCGAAATCAAACTGTCTAAAACCGGATATTATGATCAGGTAAAACGTTATAATGTCCGCCAAGCCATCGACCAACAAGAAATCAGTGGCTTTTTTGATTTGGTTAAAAGAGACGAATAATCCAAACAAGTACTAACTTATATTGATCTATGTTGAAATAACTCCGTTTTTGTCATTCTTACTCAAAAACGGGGTTATCTTATAAAAAATTACCATTAAAAAAGTAAGTCTTTGAATTAGTAAAAACTTACATATAAATACTTAAAATAATAAAGAACCTGCCTTATCGGCAAGTTCTTTATTGTTTAACAAATAACGGATCTTAAATTTCAAACATAGAACTTAATTTTGAATCTCTGATTTTAGATTAAATAGACCTAATAACGATTCAATCAATTTATACCTTACTGATTCATCGTCATGTGTTCCTGATCCGTCAATTTTTCACAATAATGACACTTCAACACAATAGGCGAGTCGTTCACCACCGTAAATTTCGTACGCACATATTCGTGATTTGTAATACATTTGGGATTCATACATTTTACAATACCTTCCACGGTTTCCGGTACATTAACCGTCTTTTTCTCCGCCACATCGTAATCCCGGATAATATTGATCTTGGCAGAAGGAGCTACCAAAGCCAATTTATTCACTTCATCATCTTCCAGAAACTTATCCCAGATTTTAATGATGGCTTTCTTTCCCAATTTACTGCTCCGCAAATTCGTTCCGAAAGTCATTGCATTATCCAAAGCCGTAATACCTAACACATTGATTACATCAAACAACTTCTCGGCCGGTATATGATCGATCACAGTACCATTCTCAATAGCACTAACCTGTAATTCTTTTTTTGCCATAACAATTAAATTTTTGATTTTTGATTGAAGATTTTTGATTCCGTTGCCTAATACAATCGTAAATCATAAATCGTAAATCGTAAATTATTTTAGTCCCAACGCTTTACAAATAATAGCCTGACGGGCAAATACTCCGTTGCGGGCCTGTTCGAAATAATAAGCTTTCGGACTTTCATCCACATCCACATCTATTTCGTTCACCCGGGGCAGCGGATGCAAAATACGCATACTCTCCTTGGCATCCGTCAACATCGAGTTTCTCAAAATATATACATTCTTCACCTTTTCATATTCCAACGGATCGGCAAAACGCTCCCGCTGTACACGGGTCATATATAAAATGTCAGCCTTATTGATCACCTCATCCAATTCAGTATGTTCATAATAAGGTATATGCAAAGCTTTCAAATGAAGCTTATAAGCTTCCGGCATTTGCAATGACTCGGGAGCCACAAAATGGAAAGTAGGATGGAAATGACTCATAGCCTGCAACAAAGAATGTACAGTACGGCCATACTTCAAATCTCCGACCATACAAATCTCCAGATTTTCCAAAGTACCCTGGGTTTTATAAATAGAATATAAGTCCAGCGTCGTCTGGGAAGGATGTTGATTGGCTCCGTCTCCTGCATTTACAACCGGATGTACGGCAACTTCACTGGCATAACGGGCCGCTCCCTCTACCGGGTGCCGCATAACGATCAGATCCGCATAATTATCCACCATCTTGATCGTATCTTTTAACGTTTCTCCTTTAGTTACGCTGGAAGAAGACGCATCAGAAAAACCGATGATACGTCCGCCCAAACGATTGATTGCCGTTTCAAAGCTAAGACGGGTACGGGTCGATGGTTCGAAAAATAAAGAAGCGACTACCTTACCTTCCAACAAACGTTGGTTTGGATTCTTTTCAAATTCCGAAGCAGACTCCAGAACCTCCAGAATTTCCTCTTTGGTGTAATCCTCAATAGATACTAAGCTGTGTGTGTTCATATCGTTATATTTAAGTTCTCAAAAATTCTACACTCATAATTCCTCCGGTCCGATTCAGATATAAAAAAAAACCAACACTTGTCAGTTGACAATGTCGGTTTTTTATAAATTCGTCAGTAAATAACATCCGTAACTCAGGCTATACCTGAATTTCCACTGTTTTATATATTTGAATTCTGATACCATATCAGAATTCAAATGTAAACAATATTTTAAAATGTCACAATTTTATTTCGTTTTGTTTTCAAGAAAGTAAATTCTTCACCCGACCGACAATATCACAAGCAACCTCTCTCTTACTCTTCAAGGCATATTCCTGAATATGTTCCCGGCGGTCGATCATCGTTACTTTATTGGTATCTCCGCCAAAACCGGCACCTTCATCCTTCAAGCTGTTCAAGACGATCAAATCCAGATTTTTCTTTTTCAGCTTCTGAAACGCATTGCATTGTTCATCATCCGTTTCCAAAGCAAATCCGACCAATAACTGTCCCTCTTTTTTCCTCTTGCCCAATTCAGCCGCAATATCCTGTGTCGGCTGCAATTTCAAACATAAATTTTTCCCCTCCCTCTTAATCTTGGAAACAGCCTTTTCTTCCGGCGTAAAATCCGCAACGGCAGCACAGGAAACAATGATGTCACAATCTGCCGCTGCCGGAATAACTTCAGCATACATTTCCGCTGCCGATTCGACATCCACCCGCCGGATAGAAGGATGACCGGTTGTAAGAGTTACCGGGCCGGCAACCAAAACCACCTCTGCCCCCCTTCGGGCAAACTCTTCAGCTAAAGCAAACCCCATCTTTCCGGTAGAATAATTTCCGATAAAACGCACCGGGTCGATCTTTACATAGGTAGGTCCGGCCGTTATCAGTACTTTTTTCCCTGCGAACTCAGCTTGCGCAGTAAAATAACGCTCCAACAGACGAACGATATTTTCAGGTTCTTCCATACGTCCTTTACCGGTCAGACCACTTGCCAATTCGCCATCCTCCGGTTCTATAATGACATTTCCAAAAGAACGCAAAACAGCCAGATTCCGCTGGGTCGCAGAATGCCGGTACATATCCAGATCCATTGCCGGAGCAACCACAACCGGACACTTAGCAGATAAATATGTCGTCAACAACAAATTATCGGCAATACCGGAAGCCATTTTCCCGATCGTATTCGCCGTTGCCGGAGCGATCAGCATCAGATCCGCCCACAAGCCAAGATCAACATGCGAATTCCAGTCTCCGTTTTCCGGATTGTAAAAATCGACTAAAATCGGTTTCTTCGTCAATGTCGCCATAGTCAGGGGGGTAATAAACTCCTTGGCCAATGCCGTCATCACCACCTGCACTTCTGCCCCTTCTTTGACCAGTAAACGAGCCAGTAGCGCCGCTTTATAAGCCGCAATACTCCCTGTTATTCCTAATATAATATGTTTTCCTTTCAACATAGGGCCCTAAACAAAACGTCACATTCCTAAATTAAAAAAGCCACCCGAAAGTGGCTTCAGTTATCAGTCTTCCTTAACGACTTTTTCTCTATCCTTTTCAGTAGAAGGATTCCGGAAATACACTTCATCATCCAAAAATTCCTGGGTAGCGATCAATACCGGTTTCGGAATTCGTTCATAATACTTTGAAATCTCGATCTGCTCGCGGTTTTCGAAGATTTCCTCCAAATTGTCCGTATAAGAAGCAAACTCTTGCAACTTACGGCTCAATTCGTCTTTCATCTCCACAGAGATCTGGTTGGCTCTTTTCGCAATAATAGCAACAGCCTCATAGACATTACCTGCTTTAGCCGAAAATACAGCCGGATTACGAGTAATCGTGTTATTAGGTGCTTTTACTTTTTTAAAATCTACCATAACTGATTTTATATTAATTTATCTATTCGTCGAATTTATAATTATCCAAAAAAGCATTTATCTCATCATATCTTTTCTTGATATCATTTACATACTTGCTATTGGGATATTCATCTGCAAAATAATAATACTCTTCTTTAGCCGCATTATAACGCTCCAGCTTCTTATCGTCTATACTATTCACCGCCATTTCATACTTCGATAAAAACAGCAGATACATAATTTCCTCCCGGTATTTGGAACCGGGGTAATCTTTCAGACAATTCTGCAAACTGATCACAGCAGCTTTATAGTGCTCCCGGAGAAAATAATTCTTCGCACTCAAATAATCCTTGTATGCCAATTTATCCAGCAACTCATCGATATATCCGTTGATCTTATCTTTACGCATACTGTTCGGATAACGATTCAGATACAACTGAAAATCATTGATTGCTTTCAAACTGGCCGTCTGGTCCAGACGAGGCTTAGGCGAAGCCATATAATTACAATATCCGACCATATACAAACACTCCTCTGCAAAAGAACTTTCCGGATAAATCGTGATAAACTGCTTAAACAGCTCGGAAGCATACTGGTACTCCTTTTGATTATAGGTACAAAAAGCACGGTAATAAGCAATACTCTGCGCCTTACTCGTTCCGGTAAAGACCGTCCGGATACCGTCGAACAAATTCATGGCCTTCTGATATTCTCCTTTGTTGTAATACTCGATAGCTTTAGAGTATATCAATTGATAATCATTACTTTTCAACAATTTCTGATACTCTCCGCACGAGTAAAATAACAATACGGCCAGAATAAATCCAATAATTTTCTTCATAAAACGAGTGCTTTTTTTGCAACATGCAAAGATACAGCATAAATCCCAACAAACAACAAAAAGAGGTTAAAAGTTAAAAGGCAAACGTTAAAATCAGCCCTTCTTTCTCCTACTTGCTGTTTTATACATCACCTTTTAGCATTTACTTTTCGCTTTTTACTTTTTTATTGTACCTTTGCTCCGATTATTAAAGATATATCTACAAAATTCCAAAATAGTAAAGACGTGGACATTTTTGAAAGAGTAAAAAAGCAAAGAGGAAACATCGGCCAATATGCCAAACAGGCTCACGGCTATTTTGCTTTCCCGAAATTAGAGGGTGAAATCGGCCCCCGGATGATATTTCGAGGAAGAGAAGTATTAAACTGGAGTTTGAACAACTATATTGGCCTAGCCAATGATCCTGAAGTAAGAAAAATAGATGCAGCTGCTGCTGCAGAATGGGGACTCGCCTACCCGATGGGGGCCCGAATGATGAGTGGACAAACCTCCCGTCACGAATACCTGGAATCACAATTAGCTGATTTCGTAGGCAAACCCGATGCATTCTTACTGAATTTCGGTTATCAGGGAATGGTATCCATTATCGATGCCATGACCAGTCGTTTCGATTGTATCGTTTATGATGCAGAATCACATGCCTGCATTATGGACGGACTGCGTTTATCGCCGGCCAAACGCTACGTTTACTTACACAACGATATCGACAGCCTGCGCAAACAACTCGAAAGAGCAACCAAATGGGTTGCAGAAACCGGCGGAGGCATCCTGGTGATCACCGAAGGTGTTTTCGGTATGGCCGGAGATTTAGGTAAACTGGACGAAATCGCAGCCCTGAAAGAAGAATTCGATTTCCGCTTTTTAGTGGATGATGCCCATGGTTTCGGAACGATGGGACCGACAGGAGCCGGAACCGGAGAACATTTCGGCGTACAGGATAAAATCGACCTGTATTTTGCAACTTTTGCAAAAGCTATGGCCGGATTCGGAGCTTTCATCGCCACAGACGAAGAAATATGTATGTATTTGAGATACAACATGCGCTCACAAACCTTCGCCAAATCCTTAACCATGCCGATGGTAGAAGGAGCTATCAAGCGTTTGGAAATGCTGAAAACCCAACCGGAACGCCGCGAAAAATTGTGGCAGATAGCAAATGCCTTACAATCCGGACTGAAAGAGGACGGACTGAATATCGGTAAAACCAATTCCATGGTAACGCCGGTGTACCTTTCCGGAAGCGTAGCCGAAGGCATGCAGGTGGCAACGGACCTGAGAGAAAATTACAATCTGTTCTGCTCCATTGTCGTGTATCCGGTGATTCCGAAAGGACAATTGCTGTTGCGTCTGATCCCGACAGCCACACACACGCTCGAAGATGTCAAATACACCATTAAGGCATTTAAAAACGTAGCTGAAAAATTAGCCAACGGAGAATACAACAAAGAGACATTGGTAGATGCCAATAATCTTTAATACATATGCAGTATTGAAAAAGGGGAAACCAGTTGACGGTTTCCCCTTTTTATTATAGCTTGTCTAAGGCTTTCCGTGCCTTGGCAACCATATCGGCCGCAGGAATCTCTTTTAACTTATCAACCTCAAAGTCCTGCAATATAGCCTCCAGCTTTTTCAGCTTATAAACGTTTTTCTCCTTGGTAAACTTTTCTTTCAACACCCGTACCTTTTCATAATCCTGAATGCCTTCTACCAGCTTTTCCAAACGAATTGAAGAACGGCCGCCCGGATAGGCTAAATAACAATCACCCCCTCCGAAAGCCCGGAAACGGGAATCTGTCAACGGATCTTTGGTCCAGCTATTGTAAGCCCACCGCAAATATCCGTCGAATCCTTTGGCCGCAGCATACCAACCTAACCAAACAGCCTCTGCCGGCGGCGAAAAAGTAAACGTATTGGGATAAGATTCCGAGCAACAGGTATAATACGTACTGAGTTTACCGGCAGCCTGCCGTTCCTTCAAAATGTTTTCCGGAAAAAACTGCCCCAGCGCAATACAATAATCATCAATATCAGCTTCGATCTCCGGATGGAAATTTCCAGCCAATGCAACTTTATAGGCCGGATCTGCTTCCCGGATCAGACGGATTGCTTTCTGCATCGCTGCCATAGGACGCTCGTCCATTGCAATCGTCGTTATATCGAACCACCCTTTTGTTTTCAGATGACGGGCAAAATCCTGCAAAAAAGGCAGCCAATATTCATTATAAGCCGGCGTTCCGACGTCTGCTTTTACAAACTTCAATTGATTCGATGCCTGGTCAAAAAACTGAAAAGACAAATCCCAGGGAATCATCGTATAGCAGTTGATCTGCCTGTCAATTCCCAACCCCATCATAAACTCAACCCACTTGTCGAAAACAGCATAATCATATTGCCAACTGCCGTCCAAACGCTTGATGCGCATCACCATGGATTCAAAATAATCTTCAGTCTGCCCTCCCCAGGGTTTATGCATAATACTGGCGGTTATCGTCTTTTGTCCGGCATCAGCCAATAGTTTCATCACCGGATACATTGCCTCAAAATGTTCCTTACTCCATAAATCCACCCCATGAAAACGGGCAACAGCAAAAGGGTTCTGCCACAAATCCAAACGAAAAACCCGATTTTCAAGTGACGGTAAAGACTGATTTACGACTCCGATTTCAATCACCAGCGGTTGTATGTCCGGATGTCCAAAACTCAATTTACCGCGATACACTCCGGCCGGAAGGTTTTCCGGCACCCGTATCTTTACCCATACCGGACGCACCGTACGGGCTTCCATATAATCGGCCACCTTCATGTCGAGTACATCCGCCACCAAAGAAGAATCGAACAAAGTCCGGTCAGGCCGGTAACCGCATGTCCCCCGTTTATCTTTATTCAATTCATCCGTCATCACATAACGAACGAGGTGAAGGGAAATATCTTCTTTTCCGATCTTCTGACCACTGGAGACAACCAAATCGGTTATCTCGGGTTTTATCTCTGCCGGCTGCTTTGCCCATACAACAGCCTGTAAATTTACAACCTCCCCTTTCCACACTTTACCTCTCCATAATTTAC
>ERZ780007.528-NODE-528-length-12116-cov-3.45469_pt1 | contig 12116 bp, 7 predicted proteins | sample MGYA00511872_ERZ780007 | MGnify/ENA primary metagenome ERZ780007 (study PRJEB29588, sample SAMEA2149603) | human gut metagenome | biome: human gut; feature: human-associated habitat; material: faeces | place: Denmark | collected 2008/2010 ... | reverse complement strand
ACTTCCAGTTTGAATATACAACTGACTCATAAATCCGGGCTGGATTTGTCGGTTATGTTCTACGGTGTGTACGGAAACGATATTTTTTCTCCGAGGAAATTGGATGCTCCTTCTTTGAGGGCCGGACGCTGGACACCCGAAACTCCGAACAATAATCGTCCCAGCCTGCGTGCAGACCGATCCTATTTTGCTTCCTCCTGGTTTGTGGAAGACGGTTCTTTTTTACGCATACAGAATATTACGTTGGGGTATACATTACCGGAACATTATCTGAAATGTATAAAAAATCTGAGGGTTTATTTGAATGTCAGCAATCCGGTTACATTCTCAAATGTGAGTGAATACGATCCGGAAGTGGGAGAAAACGGGCGAGGACCGGTGGCCTTCCCGCGTACATGTACTTTTACAACGGGTCTGGAGTTGAAATTCTGATGAAGCTTTAATCTGGATTGAGCCGAAATAATGAATGACACATTTAAAATATGAAATGAGTCAATGGACTTAAAAATTAGTATAGCGATGAAAAAAATATATCTTTATATAACTCTGTTCTGTGTGGGACTCTCTTCCTGCTCGAACTTTCTGGAAGAAGATCCTTACGGAGTATATTCCAATAAAAATTACTACAATACGGAAGCGGATGCTTTGTCGGCATTGTTGTATGCTTATTCTCCCATCAATTATATTGAATACGGAGCGCGCTTTTTGTTCTATCTGACGGATGTGACGACCAATCAATATAAGAATTACGGACGGGTGAACGAGACGAACCTCTATATCTGGGATTGCAATCCCAATACAGATGAGTTTCTGTACTTTTTCAAGTATGCGTATATCAGTATAAACCGCACGAACTCCGTACTTGAGAATGTAGTAAAGATGAATAATATCGATCAGAAGAATAAAAATCAGATCTTAGGAGAGGCTTATTTTTTGAGGGCTTTTAATTACTTTATGCTGGTGAGAACATATGGGGAAGTGCCTTTGCGTAAAAAATCGGTTCAGGGTACGAGTGGAACGAATGCCCCTTACGGTTCGATTCAGGAGATTTATCAGCTTATTATTGAAGACCTCGAACATGCTATCGATTTGTGCGGTATATCCAAGCATCAGGGACGTGCCGATAAGGTCGGAGCCCAGGCTTTGCTGGCAAAAGTTTATGTGACGCTGGCTTCTTCCAAAATGACCGGTGCTCCCGGATATGATTGGGTGGAAGACTATGAAGCGATGTATGCCAAAGCTGCCGGATATGCCGACGAGGTATTGAATAAGCAGACAACGTATGCCTTGGACCCCGATTTGTTGCGGGTATATGATGTAAATCATTTCAGCGACGGGACAGAGCATATCTTTATGACTTCGATGAATCGGGAAGCCAGCGGTATGGAGGGTACTTATTCACAGTTACCTCAAATGTTCGGAATAGGTCTGCCTGTTATATGGATTTCCTCTTCCATTACCGGAGGTGCCGGAGTACAAAAAGTGATAGACGGCAATCAGACCTGTTGGAGTGTGTTCCGGGTAGACGGTGATTTCTACAATACTTTCGATGATCTGGATTTACGTAAAAAATTGATGGTGACAACGATTTATAATGAAAATGGAACCGTTCTGGCTACCTGGAGTCCGGATAACATCAATAGCTCGAATCCGACGGAGAACGCATTTTATCAGCCTTTCTGCCGGAAATATACGGATCCGAATTCATTGGCAAACAGAACCAGTGCCAATATTTATCTGATACGGTTTGCCGAAGTTGCGTTGAGCTATGCCGAAGCTGCGGGTCCGACGACAGAAGGCTATCGTTGGGTAAATGCTGTCCGGGAAAGAGCCGGACTGGGAGACTTGACACCGGGATTGGATAAAGAGTCTTTCCGGAAAGCCATATGGGAAGAGTTGACGTTTGAATTGGCTTTTGAAGGGCATGGATTGTTTGAGTTGAGACGGACGAACCGGGTCATGCAGGAAATTACCAATAAAGAAGTAAAGGAAGCTTATGCTTATTTCTTCCCGATACCGCAGCGTGAACAGGATTTGAATAAACAATAATCAGACTTTAATCAGATACTTATGATACAGTTAAAACAAAATTTGATAGGATTGGGCTTATTGTTGTTGGCCGTGTTTGCCGGTGCTTGCGACGACGATAAGTTGGAACTGGAAAGGGGAAAAGATTATATCTTGTCTTCTCAGGCAGACGTGAATGCTTTTAAAGTGACACAGGATATCCGTACTTTGACGATAGAGGGGGAAGATATTACGGATTTATCTGCCTTGCAATTTCAGAACGCGAAATCTTTGATTATCCGGAATACAGGGATAACAGAATTGGCGTTGCCTCGTTTGAGTGCTATTACGATAGGACTTACTATAAGTGAGAATGAGAATTTGAAGGCTATCGACGGATTGGAGCAGTTTAAATTTATGAACGGTAGCTTGATCATAGAAGATAATCCGGCTTTGGAGAGTATTGCCGGTTTATTGCATTTGAAAATATTCCGGGGTAGTCTGACGATAAGCGATAATATGATTTTCGGAGAGGACAAAGCCGGTGCTCCGGATAGTTACGGGCTTATGCCGGTGAAATATTTACTGGATAACAGCATCATGGAAGGTACGATTACGCTGGCGAATAACCATCCGAAGGCGGCTACGGATCCTTCCCGTATAGGTCAGATGGGGGCTGGTGATATTTTGAGTTATGTCATCGGTTCGAGAGCGGATGCAGACAAGTTTATGCCGGCCAATGAAACCGTAATGAATCTGACTGTGCGCGGATCGGATATCAATGATGCGGTACTGGCCGGTATTGCAAGTAAGATTAAAGTGATACAAGGTAAAATGTTGCTTGAAAATACCGGGACAACGACTACGGAAGGATTTTTCGATAAAGTGGATTGTCAGGGAAGTATTGTGTTGAAAGATAATCCGGCTTTGATGAATTGTAACGGTTTCAAAGGTTATACGGTTATCGGCGGTGATCTTGTTATTGAAAATTGCCCGGAAATGACCTTCTGGTCCGGAGCCGGTTTTAGCTTCATTACGGAGGTAAAAGGTAACTTTAAAGTCGATCCGGCTTCTACAATGACCGAAGGGGGTGCCGGTTTTGCCGGTTTGTCACGTGTCGGCGGTAATTTTGAGTTGAACGGCGATAAAGCCAATAATAAGGGGGATCTCTGGAATTGTGATACCTGGCTGGCAAGAGGCGGTGGATTAAAGTATGTCGGTGGTGATTTTATCCTGAAAAACCATTTGAAAATAAACGGTTTGGGCGGCTTCCAGAATATACAATATATCGGTGGAGATGTTACGATTGTGAATAACGGTGGCGGAGAAGGTGTCGGCGATATACCGTCGAATTCAACGAGTAACCAGGTCGGATATTGTCTGATCAAGGGCTTTCTGGATTTCGGTATTGTAAAACCGACTGCTGTGATTACTTTGGTAAATGCTTCCGGAGAAGTTATCGATGTTAATTCGTTGACCGCTTGTGGTATTTCTTTTTCTGATTATGAATTGAACGGACTCGAGGAGGTGAATAATTTTACTCCTTCTTCGCAGATTATCGGTAATTTGACGATACGGGGTGCAGATGTGACCGATCATGCAGTTTCTTTTATTAAGACGAAAATCACGACTGTAATGGGAACCGTGACAATTGAAAATACCGCTTTGACGACGACGGAAAATTTCTTCGAATCGATTGATTGCCGGGGAGGAATTGTGTTGCGCAACAATCCGGAGCTGTTCAATTGCAACGGTTTTAAAGGATATACAGAGATCGGCGGAGATCTGATTATTGAAAATTGCCCGAAAATGGCTTATTGGGCTGATATGAGTAACGGTGCCGGTTTTTGTAAGATTGCCCGTGTAGAGGGTAATTTTAAAGTCGATCCGGCAACGGCACTCAATGACGGCGGAATCGGTTTTGCTTCGTTGTCTTGGGTCGGTGGCGATTTTGAACTGAACGGCGATCCTTCTGCCGGTGAGATTTGGAACTGGGATAGCTGGATGGTTACCGGCGGTGGATTGAAGCATGTAGGCGGTAATTTTACGATTAAGAATCACTATAAGGTGAATGGTTTGGGAGGATTCCAATCGATAGAGTATATCGGCGGAGATGTGACGATCATGGATAATGGAGGTCCGGATGGTTTTATTCCTTTGCAAAATACGGATAATCAAATCGGGTTCTGTTTGATTAAGGACTTTTTGGATAACGGAGTACTGAAAAAGCCGCAACCGACAATTCTGTTGAGACAATCCGCAGAATCGGAATGGATTGATGTTAATTCTTTACAATCTTGTAATTGAGCAAGCTGTAATTCGTAAGATTATATACATGAAATATAACGTTTTTATTAAATGAGTCAGCAGACTTCGTAACCGGAAAGGGAATCAAAACGGCAGGAATGGTTCTGACGTTGAAGGATAGTTTTGATTCCCTTTCAATAACAGATAGGATATGAAAAAATTAGGAATAATATTAATGGTGATATGGGCATTGTGCTCATGTTCGGATGATGATAACCTAAAAAATCCGGGAAGGACGATCGATAGAAATTATACCTTCTCCGGGGGTAAAATTGCACAGAATGTATTGGAAAGTTATTTGTCCAGGGCAATTACACAGTCCGAATTTTTATCCAGTGACGGTTTTTTTAATGACGGGGTATATCCCAATCCGGAAGACGATGAACGGATGCTTTTAAATATCGGTGCTAAATTTATCGGCCGGGCGATTTATTCCTGGGGTTTTGAAAATCATTTCAATCAACCGCAATGGCTGGCGAATGCAAAGGCAAAGATCGAGCGTATGCATGCAGAGGACCCGGATATCATTTTTCAGGCCGGTATTTTTGAAATCGTGACCGATAAAGTGAATCAGATTGAGATTCCCGATTGGGTATTTACGGCCTTCGGTAAAACACCCGAGACCCGTAATTTCGATTACAATGCGATGAAAAACCTGGCGGGAAACGGGGTTAATCAGTGGGGAAACGGGAGTGTACCTGATATTACCCGGGAGGAAACCCGTATGTTTTTCTATTATATGGCAGTACGTTATATGGAGATCGGGATTGAGGCCATCCATTTCGGTCAGGTCGAATTGATTGCCATGGGCGACAAGGATAATCAATATGCCGGATGGAATGATTTATTGACGAAGGTCAGAGAAGCAGCTAAAACGAAAGCACGGCGGGGAACGATATTGTGTGACGGACATATGCCGGGTTACGGAATTTTGGCAGATGGAAAATTGTTGTTCGATTTTGTTTCTTTCCCTATGCGGATAAAAGAAATATCCGGAGATCCGGAGAAAGCAGAATTGAAAAAATTCTATCTTGATGCCATCTATGGACGTACTCAGGGAGGAATCACTCCGTCCGGCTGGAGCTGTACCCGCTGTCCGTATCTGGTAGAGTTCGATAATTTCGGTATCAGCAGCCATCCGGGAACTGCTAATATGGCAGATCATTTTACATGGGGATATGATGAAATCAGTTGGTTTTACCGCCAGCCGGAAGCGTATCGGAATGAATTCTTGGTTTATGCCGATAGCTATCTCGAAAGGGTAGACCCGGTAGGTTTTCTGGAAATGCCCGGTAGCCGTGTTGTTACTTTACCGGAAGGCAATACCCGTTATCGGGCTAATACGGCCGGAGATGCCTGTCCTGAAGGACAATCCCAGGAAGAGACGATTAAGAGTTTGTGGACGAAATAAATTGTTGGCTTATTAACCCTTTATATAAATTGTAGATTTTAGATTGACGATTTTAGATGAAAAGAATTTGATAACGAATCGGGTTGCCGGGCAATTTAAAATTTACAATCTGAAATCTGCAATTAACTTTTGGGTTTTGCTTGTAATTTACCTTGAATAAAGGTTGTTATATAAAAGAAATACATCATTTATTATTTAATGACGGATATGAATCGGAAAAGAATGATACAAGTTATTTTGGGATTTGTTCTGATGGGTGGAGCGCTGACTGCCTGTGAAGATAGAAACTGGGATTTTGACGGTGGAATCAGCCGTCCGGTACTCGAGAATTACCTGAGCCGGTCGGCAACGATGTCTGAGTTTTTGACTGTAGATCCTTTTTGCAACGACGGGCATTATGCCGATAAGGAGAAAGATATCGAACTGATAAAGAACATCGGTGCTAAATTTATCGGCCGTTCGATTTACCGCTGGGGAGGCGAACGGGTATTGAGTGATCCCGGATTTTGGAACGGAGCACGCGGGTTGATTGAGAAAGTACATGCTTTTGACAAACGTGTTATTTTTCAGGCTGCCACTTTTGAAGCTGTAACCCGGGAAGTCAATACCCTGAAGATTCCTGCCTGGACATTCGAAGCGTTGGGCTTACCTGTGGAAGAGCGGAATTTTTCTTACGAAATGATGCTGAATCCGGAAGGAAAATATGTGGATTTATGGGGAGCCGGAAGCAGTGTACCGGATATAACACAGGTAGAAACCCAGCTTTGGTTTATGTACCTGATCGGGTCGTATGTGCAGATCGGATGTGAGGCCGCTCATTTGGGCCAGAATGCATTAATCGGGATGAATGACCCGCATTTTGAAACCTGGCAGAGTTTTTTGGTGAAGATCAGGAATTATGCCCGGGAGAATGCCCGCCGGCATTGGATATTACTGGATGCTCATACGCCGGCAGGCGGAATGATTGTGAATGGGATCAGCTTATTGGATTTTAATTCTTTTCCTTTACGCATTAAAGAAGTGCCTAAAAAACCGATGGAGGGTATATTGGAAAAAGGACATCTGGATGCAATTTACGGACGTAGTCTGGGATGTATTACCCCTAGCGGCTGGGAATGCCAGGCTTTGCCTTATCTGGTTGAATTCGATAATTTCGGTGTAAGCGATCATCCCGGTGTAGCCAATGTCAACGATCATTATACCTGGGGATACGATGAAATTACCTGGTTTTATTTGCAGAAACCCGAATACCGGGAAGCTTGGTTAAAGTATGCTTATGATTGGTTGCAAAAGAATGATCCTAACGGACATTTGGAAATGCCGCTGGCCCGGGTGATTTCAACCGGAAATCCCGGAGATCCGAAAACCTGCCGGGGAATAGCTCCCAGTGAATCCTGTCCACAGGGGATGAATTTGGAGGCTGCGATCAAAGCGTTGTGGAAGTAAGGTGTGAAGTTTGATTTCAAGTTATGGGCTACAGAAACATTCCGGAAGGAAGTGAGATTGTAGCCTGTAACTTGAAATTTTGATTACGCTCTGTTTAACGGAACGGTTGAATCCTGGATTTTTTTGCGGTATTCACTGGGGGTATATTGCATCTTTTCTTTGAACACCCGGTTGAAGTTGGAAATGTTGTTGAAACCGCATTCGTAACATATTTCCGATACGGAATGGTTTGTTTCCATCAGTATCTTGGTGGCTTTTTTTACCCGGAAATTATTCAGGTAATCCCAAAACCGGTGCCGGGTACGTTGTTTGAAAAAACGGCTCACAGAAGAAGGCGACATGCCGATCAGCTCCCCGATTTGTTCCAGCGTTATCTTTTGCTGGTAGTTTTTCTCTACGAATTGAATAATTTTATTGATCCGGCGGCTTTGTTGTATGTTGATTTCGCCGCAATCCTCTAAAGTAGGCGGTATCAGAATACGTTGGTCTTCCGATAATGCCAATTCGTTGAGAATCTCGAAAAAAAGTGTAACGGCGCTAAAATCCTGAAGATTTACCAGACGGTATAGCTTTTCTCTGACTTTAGCCGTCGTTTCGGCTGAAAATTGAATACCGACAGCCGCTTTTTCGAGCATCGCTTTTATGTCCCTGAACTGATATGTGTTTAGAATTTCCGTATGTATCAGATTCTTTCCGAATTGAATAATAATGCCCTCGCAAACGGTGTCCTTATAATCTTCCCCTCTTTTATAACAGTGGAGTACGTCCGGGCCGATCAGGGCTAAATCCGATTTACCGAAATCTTCGACTAAATTACCGACCGTCCGTTTGCCGCAGATGTGTTCCATCAGGCATAATTCGTATTCATCGTGATAATGTAACGGAAAATTTAACCGGTGATTGGGATGATACCGGATCCAGAATAAACTGTTTTTTTCAAGAGGTGTTATTTCTTTTAATACGTATTTCATAGGTGTAAAATAATCGTTCAATATGAATAATGGATTTGAATTTTGAGTAGCCTATTTTTGTGTATATTACAAATATACGAAATAGTATGATAGGCTTACTTTTTTACAAATATAATACGCCGCTGAGGCAAGGACAACTGTTTTAACAAAATTTCTATTTCAATATTTCATAAGTTTCTGTCATTATTGTATTAGTCTGCTTTGAAAATATGTACTATTATTGCCCTGTATGTATAATATGTGTAATTTGATGAAAAATGAGAAATAAGCATTTTTATAGATTATTGACAGGTGGCATGTTCCTTTTATGCTTGAATGCTTGTCGGGAAAATGTGGAGGTCGGAAAATATGTCGATCCGAACATCGGAGGGGTAGCTCCTTTGTTGACGACTGTCACGCCACAGGTACATCGTCCTCATGCAATGGTAAGGATATATCCGTTGACGGAGCCGCGCTTAAACGATCGTTATCTTTCCGATCATTTGTATGGGATCACGATCAATATGCCCCGTTATCGCTTGGGAGAGACGGCATCGGTAATGCCCACGACTGGCGAATTGAGAACCGGCTTCCGGGAAGCCCGTTCCTGGTATGATCACGGCCGGGAAGAATTGCATCCCTGGGGACATCGGGTTATTCTGGAAGATTACGATATCGATGCCGAATGGACGACGACAGAGCGCTGTTGCCTGTTTCGGTTTGTTTATCCGGAAAAGGAAAGGGCAAATCTGCTTTTTCGCATCAAAGGAGAGGGGGAATTGAAGATTGAAGACAACCGGATTATTAAGGGATGGGAAAAAGTGGAGTATGCCCGGCAATATTTTTATATCGAACTGGATAAACCTTTTGAGCAGGCGGGAATCTGGGAAGGTGACCGTACCGGTGATGCTCCGGAAATAAAAGGTAGTAATATCGGAGGTTGGCTGAGTGCCGATAGAGTGACGGAAGTCGAAGCCCGTGTCGGTATTTCTTTTATCAGCGTGGAACAGGCACGACAAAACCTGGAAAAAGAAACCGGGAATAAAACATTTGCTGCAATTCGGGAGGATTCCCGGCAGATATGGGAAAAAGCCTTGGGACGTATACGGGTAGAAGGTGGTACGGAGCGGGAGAAGAGAATATTTTATACCAGTTTGTACCGTACTTATGAACGAATGGTGAATTTTTCCGAAGACGGTAAATATTACAGTGGTTTCGACCGGCAAATACATGCTGATAACGGTCGCCCTTTCTATAACGACGATTGGATATGGGATACCTATCGGAATCTGCATGCCTTGGGTATGATATTGGAGCCGGACCGAAAAGCGGATATGTTACAGTCGTATGTGGAGATGTATAAACAGTGGGGGTGGATGCCGAATTTTCCCGAACTGACGGAATGGGGCGGAGATTGGGTTGGTTCCTGGAGTGCTGTGTGGAAAGGTGAGCCGATGATCGGTAATCATACGGCCAGTTTATTTGCGGAGGCGTATGAGAAAGGTGTTCGGAATTTCGATCTGGAAAAGGCGTATGAGGGGATAAGGAAAAATGCGCTGGAAGGAACGATGGTGCCCTGGCGGTCGGGACCGGCCAGTGAACTGGATAAATTTTATGCACAACACGGCTACTTCCCGGCATTGGCACCGGGAGAGGATGAGCCCTATGATTATGTCGATCATAAATGGGAAAAAAGACAAGCCGTGTCCGTGACATTGGAACAGAGCTATGACGATTGGTGTTTGGCTCAGTTTGCAAAAGCCCTGGGAAAGGATGAAGATTATGATTTGTTGATGAAACGTTCCAGAAATTACCTCAATTTATGGAATCCGGAAATCGGGTATTTCGCCCCTAAAAATGAGAAAGGTGAGTGGATCCCGGATTTTGACCCTCAATTGTGTGACGGTTTCGGGGCCAGGAGTTATTTTGCAGAGGTGAATGCTTGTGTGCATGTTTTTCATATACAACACGATATTCCCGGGTTAATCGGGTTAATGGGGGGAAATAAGAAATTTATTCAGCGCCTGGATGATGTATTTAACGAGCCCTCTCATATCGACAAATGGAAATTTATGGGACTTATGCCGGATGCAACGGGATTACACGGTATGATTCCTGTTGGGAATGAACCGGCCTTCCATATTCCCTATCTTTATAATTATGCCGGAGCAGCCTGGAAAACACAATTCCGGACCCGTCAATTGGCTGATTTATGGTTTGACGACCGGCCTACAGGTTTATCCGGAGATGAAGAGGGGGGAGCTCTTTGTGCCTGGTATGTATTTACGGCTTTGGGATTCTATCCGGTAAATCCGGCTTCGGGTGAATATGCTATTACCAGTCCGGTATTCTCTCGTTCCGAGATACAGTTGCCGGAAGGAAAAAGTTTTGTCGTACAGGCTAAGGGAAACTCTCTTAAAAACAAATATATCCAATCGGCCCGTCTGAACGGAAAACCGTATGACCGGGCGTTTATCAGTCATGCCGATATTATGAAAGGTGGGATACTGGAATTGGAAATGGGAGAAGCACCTAATAAATCATGGGGAAAAGCAGAATAAAGATAAAAGGATGTGCATTTGATGCATTTTGATTCATAATTGATGTGGGTGACTTAAAATGTGACCGGGCCCGTCTGACTTTTGTATTGTCGGACGGGCTCTTTTACAATTTTACAGATCGACTAATGAGTTAATTTGTAAGATATGAACCAAAGAATCCGTATTCGCTGTAATGCAAATGTAATTTTCATATTTTCCGTTTTTCAAATGAGTATTGTAAACGAACTTCAACAAACAGGTGTCTCCGGCAGAAAGTTCTTTTTTGGTTACGGAAACATCCGTACATGAACAATCGGGATCGACTGCTTGTATTTTTAAGACTCCTTTTCCTGCATTTTTATGATTACAGCCCCTTTGTAAATGTGATTCATTTCCAATATACCGAAATCGTAGATACTGGTAGATAATACCAAATCCGGTTTAGGAGCCGTGCATGAATATCCGAGGATACATAAAAGCGATAGAATAATTTTGTACATGTTTTAACAAAAGCGGTGTTATTTATTTCAATAATTTTTCAACGGTTTCCCGTAACTCTTCGCCCCGTAATTTCCGGGCAACGATTGTGCCTGACGAGTCTATCAGTATGGTATACGGAATAGCTTTTACATGATACAGCTCACTGATATCTTCATTTACCGGTTCTTTGGTAGTGATCAATTGTATCCATTTCATCTGATTTTTTTCAATGGCTTTTGTCCAGGCTTCTTTATTCCGGTCTAAAGAAATGCCGACAACTTCCAGTCCCTTGTCTTTATAGTCTTTGTATATCTGAATGATATTCGGCATTTCTTTCATGCAGGGATTGCACCAGGAGGCCCAAAAGTCGAGTAAAACGAGGCGTTTGCCTTTCCGGATTTCAGAAAGCCGCAGTGTACTTCCATCCGAACTCTCGGCTTTGAAATCCGTATAGGGTTTCCCGGTCCGAACGGCTTCGGGAGTGTTCTTTTCCTCTTCCAGTTTTTGTTTTTCCTGTACCTTTTTTAATCGTTTATCCCATTCGAGTTTTTCCCGTTCCAGTTTCTCTTTTATTTCTTGGGATAATTTGGGATAAATGGTGTCCATACATTCATGCTGCAAATTCGGAATTTTCAGAAAACGGAATACAAATGTCCGGATAACCGGCTGTTCGATATATTTATTAATAAAATAAACGACATTATCTCCGAAATGGTCGGATGATTCGACATATTTTACAAAATCTTCCTGTATAGGTCCTCCGGATACATCTATATTGGTTCGTGAAAAATTTACTTTTATTGTTCCTGGTTCTATAATAAGGATTGTCCCTTTGGGATTTGTCCCTTTTATACCTAGCCGATATAGATCCGGGTGGTCTATTTTTCCCTTAAATACAAATTTTCCGTTTTTTATTTTTACACTATCGATACGAGGCCACCCCTCTGTTATTGCCAATCCCATTTGTTCAAGATA
>ERZ780007.517-NODE-517-length-12285-cov-2.70335_pt1 | contig 12285 bp, 5 predicted proteins | sample MGYA00511872_ERZ780007 | MGnify/ENA primary metagenome ERZ780007 (study PRJEB29588, sample SAMEA2149603) | human gut metagenome | biome: human gut; feature: human-associated habitat; material: faeces | place: Denmark | collected 2008/2010 ... | reverse complement strand
TCCACTTGTAGCGTTGACCTCACCATTGAATTTGTATTTTCCATTTTCCGGGTCAAGCTCAAACATTATCTCGTTATCCACCAAAGCAAAGATACCGGATCGTTCAACTCCATCAATGGTTATACACTTGTCACCCTGCACGATACCGGTTAAGATCGGTTCCTCAGCCGTCCCGGTGTTCTTACCCGTGAACAGCTTCGGAGATATCATATAATTACTACCAATTTGCACCTTGTTTGTATCCCAACCTATTAACCAATCTGGAACATTTGCCATCACCTTAGATATTGAAGCTTCGGTAATCAAGACATAATCAGGAATTGACCGTTCATAGGCCATTACCGCAATACTGTCATATTCTAATGATTTCTCGAGGGATATATTTATAAAGTTGAGCGATTCCAAGGGCTGAATGGAAAGCACTTCAACACCTTCTTTTAAATAAGATACACGCCACCTGTCAGGAGTATAATCTTCCTTACTGCTTCCACTTATACGAAGCAACTTAGCTATAACAGTATTGCCGGAAATTGAAGTACCATGTATATCGCACGGAATATCGCTAACGCGGATACCGTTCATATAAAATTCTATCGCAAACATTACAGCATCTTGGCCATCCGCACCATCTTCACCTTTATCCCCTTTTATTTTAATGGGATTTCCCCAACTACCAGAAGACGCGCTTTCCGCTACCTTCTGAGACATCCATACGACCGAATCTGTAGCGTTGGTATGCCATCCGTTTAAAGTACCATCTTCTGTTGGTACTTCCGGTTGTGACTCGCCATCGTGATATGTAATAAACACGGATAAACCATCAGAACCATCAGCACCAGAAGCTCCGTCATTTCCGTCTGCTACCATTAAAGCCCAGGCAGTTCCTGTGTAAATATAAACCTTTCCATTGTCAATATCCCGATATACCCAGTTTATCTCGGGATTCGCAGGGGGAGTAGACAAGTCACCTTTCCACACAATTGATAATCCATTGGTGCCATCTTTACCATTAGCACCATCTACACCGTCAATAGTCATTTGATACCATACGCCATCCTGATAGACGTAACTCTTGCCATCCGTAGTATTTCTATAAGCCCATCCATTTTGAGGGTTAGCAGGATGCGATACAAAGCTGCCTTGCCACACTATTGATGTTCCATCCTTGCCATTAACTCCGTCAGCACCATTCTGTCCCTTTTCTCCAGTTACACATACAGCTTCTGTTGTTGTGCTCGTACCATCCGTATATGTTATGACTGAACGCGTCCAGACGTACCAACCATTTTTCCAGGAAGGTCTTTCAGTACTCCAATCTCCATCCGCCAAACTGGAGGAAGAACTGGAAAGATAATATTGTTCTACTATCGAGGAAATTCCCTTTCCACCACTGATGCACGCCGCCTCAGTATAACTAATAGTCCCATCAGTAAGTGTTATCCTGGTTCTTGACCATATATATTTTCCATTTTCCCACGATGGTGCCGTAGTCTGCCAACCCAAGGTAGGAGCTTCAGTGCCGGATGAATTTTTTGCATATTCAACATCAACTGATTCAATACCGGTTCCTGCATCTCCCTTTAGGTTTTCCTTAGCTTCAGGGGAAAGATTATCCCAGCCTAGAATCACATCTCCCATTGTGCAGACAAATTTGTTTTTTTCGTCATCCCATTTCCATGAGATTGCACCACCGGCAATATATCCGGATTTATCCGTTGCAAACCGGGCGGAACCGTCGCCAAATTCAGCTGTTCCATCAGGATAGATACAATAAACTGTATGTCCGCTGCTATCTGTTCCTTTAATCAAGCCATTCTCGCAATAGAAGCCTTTCAAACCATTTGCACCGGGTATATCACCACCGATACGCATTTTTACGCAGCCGGCAAAACTTTTACTATTAATGCCAAAGAGAATGTCAATGGCGGGTTGTCCGCCTTCGTCCGCATGAAGATAGATAGCTGATTGTCGATTTATATTAATAGTATTACCAAACTGTATAATTTCATCACCTTCAGTTGGTATAGACATATCTGATAATCCGGAGACTACTGCTTCCATGCCATCTATATAATCAATACTTCCGGAAAATTCACTGACAGGAATTACAATCGTATCAACACCATCTATCTTGCGAATTTCCGATATCTCTACCCAATAACCTTTTAATGTTCCATTTTGCCAATTCTGACAACGAATGATATCATGAGCGACGAAGGACATTTCATCTTCTTCAATAGTAATGAGCCAATTTTGCTTTGCATCATCCAATATGGCACTCTTTATCTTACCGTTTGCCTGAGTGATTCCAAGAGCTCCTTTTACAGCACGTATCTTCTGGATCAAGAGTTCAAAAACCGTCATCGTTTCACGCACAACAATAGAATCTATTTCAAGCTTCCATTTTCCCGATACATACTCCCATATTTTCCATCCGTGACCTGCGAAGCCGGACATGAAATCTTCTACCACTTCTGCCACATATTCTCCGGCAGCATTCAAGATTTGCTTACCAGTTTTCTTTGCCGAAGCAAGCATACCTACAATCTTTGCTGTACTTAATATAGCCATAACTATAGTTTTATTATTTCAATCAGATTAACTCCAGGCACATAGTTCACGCCTAAAGTGTTCCAGAAATACACATCCAATAAGCCATCGCTACCAACTGTTACGTTATCAATTTCAACGAACTGAGTCATGTTGTTCAACGGGCTAAAGTCTATATTTACCTCCACATTGTTAGCCGAATAGAATACCGACGGAAATTGGTCTGACGGAAGATCCCTGTCACAAGAAGGCAATATTCTTACTTTATAAGTACCTGCGGCAAATGCCTGGAATCGAAGCATGACCTTTAAACCGGAGCTGGTACTGCTACCGGAATTATACCGACTAATATACTTGGCGGGATATACACCGCTATCGTCCACATCAGGTTGGCGTACATCTGTATTAATAGCAGACCGGTCCACATTTATCTCACCTGGATAATCATCTCTTCTCTTTAAGTAATTACCTACTTCGTTCCCGCCGGAATCTTTCAGAATATTGGTTGTATAGTTAGTTCCTTGTACAATTGACATGTAATTTATAATCTCACCATTAACCGTATCATAAGATATATTATTGGCAAGCTGAGCAAATGAAACGATTGTTTTTCCGGCAGTGCCACTTCCACCTTCTTCCTGGAAATTACAAGTTATCGTTTTATTGCCTTGAACATTATTGACGGTCGCCGTTCCGCTCGTAGTCCCTACACGGGTACTCGTATCTGCGCCACTCCAACTACCGATAACATAGCCATCATTAGCCTGCGCGTTAACGCTTGCCTGGCCTCCCTCGGCAACATCCTGAACGGCTGGTGTCACAGTACCGTACGCAGTGTTATTCGCCTTTCCTGTTACTGTATAAGATACGGCCGGACGTTCAGAATACAAGATGGAGGAAGATTTGATTTCTGACGTTCCATAATCATTCTTAACCTGTACATATACCGTTTTAGATGCATAACCGGCTGAAAGCTCATAAGAAAAAATCTTCGATGTACCGGCAATCCAGGATACATCGGTTAAATCGGCAGTCTCTCCAACTTTATAATTAGTAAGTCCGCCAGTCATGTTAAGAGTGATAGATACCAACTGTTCGTAAGTCACCGTTACACCATCATTGATTAATATCGAATTTAAAACCGGAGCGGTCTCATTTGCGGATAACCGTGCGACAAACGGAGCTTTTAAAGTATCTTTTAATTGATTTACAAAATAATATGCATCAGTCTTATCATCCTCGGATAACGTACTTTCAAATTTTGACGTATATTTCTCAGCACAATCCAGGAGCAACTCGTTGAAATTCACATTTACAAGCATTCCTGGACCATGAGCCGCATAGCTATATCCGAATATCTTGTCGGAAACCGTGAACGCATCCACGGAAGTAGTTCCTGATATCAGGAATGACAAGTCCTTGAAATAATAGTTCTTAGAAAATGGAACTAATATCTTCCATGTGACAGTATTGTCGCTTACTACCTTTTTAACGATTGAATTCAACCTCATCTGTATATATTCGTAGACCTCATCCCAGGAAGCAACCCAAAGGCTATCGTCACCACCCTTTCCATATAATGAATAGATAGTTTCCAATAGCTCTATCCGGGAAAGGTCCACGCGGTGGGTCGTTATACCTACCCAGTAGGGGTTATCGCTTGTATGTTGTTCAGCCAGTTCTTCCAGCTTTACATCATTAACGGAAGAATTGGTTCCGCCGTAGGTCCTTTTTTTGAATAAAGAACCTGTAGATTTCAGGTAAATGAATTCCAGGTGATGTAATGAACTGCGATAGAAATCAATTAAAGGGGATTTATCTGCCGCAGTTACGTAGGCGGCATTACCGTCGGGGAGTCCCATTATTTTCATGCGACGGTTTATTTTCTCAAGAACCTTATTGTAATCGGCCACAAAGCCTTTTTCAATATCATCGGCATTATCCTTATCATATACTCTTTCGTCAACATTGTGGTAGAGCATGGAAACGCCCCAATCCTTTATCAAGTCAAGCTCATTCCAGGTTATATATATGCTGTTAGTACTGCTGTCCTTTATAAGTCCATCCGGATTATATTCGTTACCCCACGTTGGCCATAATGCAATGCTAAAACCAAAACGGCGATCATTACCGCAGCCGGCACGATTTACGAGGGGATATTTCGGTATATAGCCGGTCGTCGGTGTATTGCCAAGATGGAAAAACTCAGTATCATCAATCCATTTTTGATTAATTCTTCGCCAGATACGTGCATAGGCTCCCTCCACGGAATCATCCGCTGTATATGTAAATGCGAAATGCTTGTCATATTTCAAAGGCGCAAAATTTAGGTTCACATCATCCGCACTAACACCGGAAGGAAGATCAATGCTAAATTCGATAATCTCTCCTGCAAGTTTAAGATATTCAAGGGTCAGCATCAAGGTTGAACCGGATGGCAAAGCTGACTTACATATCACAGATAATTTTGTCTCAAAATTTTCTGTCACATACATCTGACTAACGTCAATCGCTCCTGGATAAAACTTACCATCTGTATCCTTGACTGTTATGTTTTTAGCTGCTAAATACATATTATTACCCAACGGAGATTCGCTTACGGTGTACTCCTTTTCGGCCCCTACAGAAGTAGGAGGTTCAGATAATGATACAGTACAAGAATAGATATCATGTTCTTCTCCCTTGAATGAATAAGAACCGATTACTTTTTCTTCGTCAGAAATCCAGATACCACCGGAAGCGCCCGATATCCCTTCAAGATAATCAACTCTTGTAAGGAGCTGTGCCAGATTCTGCTTTTCCGTATTGGTATAGTCATTCGTTGACAGTCCTTTACCTGCTATACTATCCTGTTTGGAATTCACTGCGCTGACTACTTCGTTAAATTCACTGGCAGAAAGAGTATCGCCTGTATTTTTAGTAGGAATATTTATATTTGCCATATTTTTTATTTTTTACGTTAAACCAATGCAAATGAGAAAGTATACGGGAAACCGGATGACGGAGGTGTTACACCACCTTTAATAACAGATATAGGCACAAATACCATTTGTTGAATCCTCTTATCAAAGACAGGAATAAGCATGTTATCTTCATCTATGCTTCCCGAAAACAAGGATGGTGCCACATAACTCCACTCATTTTCACCCTTAACCGGAAGAGAACCTACCGGAGCAGTATCAACAGAGGAATTAACGTTGCTAAGCTCTCCAAAAGAAAGTTCTTCGGAGGATTCCGCTATTTCCATCACTGCATCTTCATCTTCTTCAATGATTAAATTCTCATCCTCTTCGACAATACTACTCTGTGATGTGGCTGGTGTCTGTTTGGGGATTCGAACCACCAACCCTTTTTCTATGGTAGCACCTTTGTGAAACTTGATATGTCCCGCAGCTTCATCATTTTCCAATCTGCTCAATGCATTTTTAGCGATTTCCCTAAGAGCTCTACGGGATGAAAAAGCTGTATATTCGCTCGGTGCTTCCGCATCTCCTGTTTTTAACAGACGCACCATTTGCGCAACCTCCTGCGCAATAACATACTGCATATTATTGATTGAACTGTCTACCGTTGACTTCCAAGAGGTATTTACGGCATTGGTGCATTCAATAGTCGCCTCGCTCAGATTATTCAATTTACGCACCACGCGTGTAATACGGCTATCCCGGTATCCTTCTTCAAAGTATAAGGTACTGTTCAACCGAACACGCTGTCCAAGCAGCAGTGGCACATTATTAGCATCCACATAGATATAGTCCGTTTCACCGGTGTATATGGATACATCCTTGCTATATTCTTCCAAAAAATCATCTACAGCCTGCTTGTATTGTTCTTCCGCAACCGGATAATAACTATCCGGCATACGGATATCTGTCAGCACATAGGTATCACCAACTTGCGGTATCAGATTTCCGCCGGGAATCTGAGTATCCTCATCAGGATATGTGTTTATAATTTCGAATTCCTTCTCATCGTTATGCCAGACACATTCAAACGTTCTCCCGGACAGGTCTCCTGAATCGAACGTCATACTAATCTCCTTTCCGGGAATCATATAATCATCCGGATTGAAAGGAAGGTCCGCATCACTGACGTAATATATGGTAAAATCTCCCGTCTCCTCATTTGTCTTTTCTTCGGAACGTGTAGACGATATGGTACCGGTTCGATGGGGAAAGATATTGGCAAATGCAGCTTCTTCCCGGTGTTCTTTAAGTCCGAGGTTGGTATTCAGGTCGATATATTTTGCCCGTGAAGGAAGCTGTAATGTTGAATATCCGTATACGGAAGGATCAATATTCTTACTGCTACCTACGGGTATTAAACGCGTGAACCATTTGATGGCGTTTGTATTTTCTTCCTGGGAAAGACCGGATTTCAAGCCTTCTCCATAGCCCAGTTCCACTTTCTCGCCACGCTCACATTTGGAGATATTCAGATATTCACCGTCCATCCACCATTCCGTTTCAAAAACTTTTGCAATCTCTGACGCGGCATCCCAGCAATATACACCATTAAAGTTAATGTTTTGCCGGTCCGCGGTTATGGCTTCACCTACACGCCATAATACCCCATCGGTATTGCGGTTCATGTTATCCACCAGTTTTTGGAGGAATTCCAGTGGAGTCCCGTCGTAGGCGAATACAGACTCCAGGTCGTCATCACCCTGGTTCAGACGGCAGAAAAGGATATCCTCCATATCATGCTCTCGGCCGTAGAAACTGATGTTATATGTATACTTTTGAGTATTCGATTGTTTCGGACGGTACTCTTTCTTGACGGAGAATTTACGATCATCAACAAGTATATAATCACCTACCGAAAGAATAAAGAATTCCCATGTGGAAAAAGTAACGCTCACCACATGCTCAACACCTACCTCTTCCGTCCATTCGGAATTGGAGTTGGGGCTTACGATCTTCTTTACCTCTCCGGTTTTATTATATATTGTCAGTTCCATTGAAAAAGTTTTTAAACTGTTTTAAATTCCACCTTAAAACTCCGGTTTGGGTTCTCTGAAAGTAACTGAGAATCCGGCTACTTGTTGTCCCGTATCCCGCAGCAAGGTAAACTGGCTGTACTTCGTATATTTCTTCAAATACGCCTTGTAAGTCATGCCTCTTTCCGGCACACTAAGTTTCAACCATCCAGACCTTAACAACGTTAATACATTGTTATATCGTTCATACCATGAAGCTCTAGTGTTTGCCACAATGGCCATTTTAAGAGTGATATCCCTTGCCTTGTATTTGGGTATCAGTTCATCCGGGAGCTCTTCTCCATTATGCTCACGATACTCTACCGCTGTATATTCTTTCATTTCCGGAGGAAGCATCAAGGCGTCATAATTAGCATGGTCGTCCTGATTCTCTTCCCACAGGAAACAGCCGTATGTGGCCATATCCGTATCATTGACAAATAATAATCCGCTTTCCACCACCATATTTTACTCTTTTAACTTAACACCCCTATTTTTCATCTCCGATATATTATCAGATATATCCGATAGATGTCTCAGATAATAAGAATTCTCTGCCATAATCGCTATTGAATCCGCCATCATTTCCAGGTTATCTGACAGACTGTTATCAATGGAGATAACATGGTCCAGCATTGCGTTTCCGATACCTTCCAGCTTTCCTGCCGTTTCCTCAGTAATGGAGGTCACCATTCCGGCGCGCCCCGTTTGATTATAGCTCTCATCGCTGGACCATCCAAAAAGAGCCTTCAAATCATCCCTTTCCTTAAGGGCATCCTCCACTATCTTATTCCACCTGTTCTGAAGGTCTTTATACGCATCCTCATTGATATCTCCGCCACGACTGTATTCAACAAAACTTTCATACCAGTTTTCAAGCTGTCCTGCAAACTTGTCAGCAACCATATCGGTAAGTATCTTGCGCTGCATATACTGTTCAAAGTTGTCGGCAAAATCCTCCGCATCACTGCTCATATCCATGAGCGTATCCAGAAAGTTATTCCGAATACTGTCAAAGGAAACTTGCGTAAGCTGTTCTTTCACCTGTTGCTGGATATCTTCCAACTTTTCGGAACCTTCAATGATACTATTCAGATAATCACGCACGTCGTCGTCCAGTTTCGCCCAGAAGGTCGGAGCTTCTCCCTTTAATTTCTCCAGCTGTTCCACTGACAGGTCAAAAAGCCCGGTCATACGACCTTCACCGATCTGGAATTCATCGAATGCACTGCCAAGCGCCGCACGCGCTTCGTTCCATTCGGTCGTACCCATTCTCTTACGTTGGCGTTTACCAATGGAACTGGACCACATGCTGGCTCCGGAATTCAAACGCTCACGCCCGAGTATGCGGTAAGACTCTATACTTTTATTCAGCAGTTCTTCCGCCTCACGGCCTGCCTTATCCGCTTCAGCTCCATAGCTCATATCGATATATTCCCTTTTCTTATCGATGAGTTCGCTCCATATCTCATTCAGCTTGCCATACTCCTCAACCATATCATTGTAATCCGAGTAGTCTGCACCTTTGAACAGCTTATCCGCTCCGATCCAGCTCCACGGGTTCCAATCCGCGCTCATAATACCACTTACCATGCTTCCGATGCTGGAGAATATATTGCCAACGAATTTATCAATGCCGACTTCTCCGATGGAATCAAGGATGGCGAATATTGCGCCTATGAGTCCTCCAATCTTCTGGCCACTTTCCGTGAAGACATCGGCAAGGTCTCCAACAATACCTCCCAATGTGGAAAGACTCATTTCTGATGTTGACCCCAGCTGCCTGATGGCATTCCCTAACAGTGTGAGATTGGATATCGTCCGGTTGGTAGCATTCTCCACTACGCTTTTAGAACCGATCATTTCGCTTTCCGCCTTATTCTTTTTTTCACGCGCTGCCTCTATTGCCGATTCATCTCCGGATTGCAGGGCTTTATTCAATTCCTCCTGTGCTTCAGCGACCTTTCTCACTTTGCTTTCATAGTCGGACAGGGCTTCTCCAAGACCTCCGAAGAAACCGTCTTTGTCTACCAGTGCTGTATTTATATTATTCAAGGCTTCCTCGACAACTTTTATGGTCTCCGGGGAGGCACTTTTCCTAAATTCCGGAGAGTTCTTAAAGGCTATAAGCTGTTTTTTAACCCCCTGCAACTGCTTGCGTGTGACAGCCTCCAGATTGCCGAATACCATCTCCCAGTTAATTTCCTTCTTCAAGTTTTGAAAATCAAATTCAGACAAGGCCTGTCCCATTTGCTTTTCAAGGATTTTCTTTTTATTTGGGTCTTGCTCCTCGGCGATTTTCATAGCATATTCCTGAGCGATGGCAAGACGTTTCTGCTGAGAGGTGCCGAACAGCTTGTTGTATTCGTTCCATGCTTTGGCACTATTGGTAAGAAACTCATTTTGCATTTCCGTATATACCTTGATGTAAAGCTGATAGGCGGCAAGACGGCTTTGTTCAGCAGTGCTTTTGACCGCCTGATCTTCTGCCGGAGACACCTTAGTTCCAGCCTTCCTGGCTTTCTCAATCCGGGCAAGCTGGTCACGTTCCTCTTTGTCAATTTCGGCAATAGAGTCTTTGTATTCCTTACTTGCCTGAGCCATGCGTTTTTCACGACCATCACGCATTATCGCTATCAACGTTTCCTCCAGCTTCTTCTGAGCACGTATGCGAGCGTCGGCAAGTTCATTCTGGTAATCAAGAGTTGTTTTTCCGGATGTTTTATGATCTTTCGTGTCATACACTTTCAATGCTTCTTGCGATTCCTTTAATTGCTTTACAGCATCTTGATAATTCTTAACAATGTCTTTATCTACCCCAAGAGAAAACAAATCCTTTCCTTCCTTTGCAGCTTCATCCAATGTCTTTTTTACATCTGACTTGATTTTTTTCAATACACTTTCCGCGCGTTCCTGCTGCTGTTTCCAATAATCATACGTTTCTTCTTCTGGTTGAGGAAAAAGGTCAAGAGTATTAATATGGTTTGAGATAGCCTCTATATTTTCATCGTACTGCTTCACATTTGCGCGGAGATCAAGCCATAACTGTTTTTGCTCTTCCACAAATTTCATTTGGTTTCTAATAGCCTCATTATTGGTAACATCATAGTCTTTACCCTGGCTTTTCCGCAAATTAGCTATAGCTTTATCTAATGTTTTTTGAGCATTTAAGTATGAGACATATTGATTTTGAGCCTTTATCAACTCTTGATCTTTTTTTATAGAAATATCCGCAATCTTATCAGCATAACTTCTTGCTACAGCATTAGCATATATCTCTTTGCTGAGAGATTTATATGCTGATTCTAGTTTTCCCAAGTTTACATTTTCCCCATCCAATACATTGGCATATTGAGGATATTTTTTTAACCATTCATTGGCGGCAGCTGTGCGTTCTTTGGCAGAAATAGCAGTGTTTTTTAATTTATTGTAAAGTATATCCAGTTGCACTTGTTCATCCTTAGCATCCTTAGCAGCATTTTTTCTTGCCAACGCCATTTCCTGTTCTGCGGACAATAGATCAAGAGTAGCATCTTTGGCTTTAAATAAACCTTTTGCCCATTCTCCGATTTCTTTACCATATACCACTGTAATGGTGATAGCAGCCGCCATCGCAGTTTGCCAGGAAAATAAGGATGAAAGCAATTGTTTCCATACGGGAGTCGCCTTTTGTCCGGCAGCGATCAAACGCTCATACTCTTTTCTTGCGGAGGCCACCGCATCAGTAAACATCGGTATATTATTACTGATAGCCAGAAAGAAGATTTGCGGCCCCATAGCCAGAGCAGGAAGTTCCCTGGCAATCTGTTGCAAACTCATCTTAACATTATTCAGTTTAGGAGCGGGATCATCTGCCACTAAGGGTGTAGAACTGGTCTGTTTCTTTTGCTTCTCATATTGTTCCAGTTGCTCCTTCAATTTGTTAATAACTCCTGTAAGCGCTTGTACGTCCGCCAAGTCCTTGTCGCTGACAATTCCCGTCTTTCCGGATTCTTTGGTTATCTGTCCATTCAATGCCTTCAGCTCAGCCTCCAGCCGCGCAATGGCCACCTCTATATATTTGGACAGGCCATCCATATTGCCTTCAACGGAACGCATTCCAGTTAAGGTCTTGTCATCCAGCATTATTTCCAGTCTTACAGGCTCCATAACTACAACCCTAATTTTGTTTGATAATATTCAGTCGTAAAATTCCCGGACCTGTCTTTCAACCCCTTGGCCCGTTCTTCCTTTTCCTCTTCAGCGGAAACATATCGGGACACATCCATATTCATGACAAGCAGCTCCGCATAACTGAGCTTCCAAAGAATATAGTGCTTTGACAGCCCGAAGCGTTCCATACTTTGTGCAATGATACCGAGAATGCTATGTGGAGGTTCCTGGTGCCCCTTTAACTCATTCCCTGATTTTGGCTTCCGATTGGGTTTAGAATGCTTTCCACTTTTGACGCCAATGGAATAATACTGCAAAAAGACTTTATATCAATACCTTTAAGCAGATGGATCATTGCCTCCGTAAGCATGGCCGGATGAACACGCCATCTGAGATACCATGCCACCGGCTTTACAAAGAGAATCCCCGTAAGATACCCCGTGCATATTGAAAGGGCAACCATTTCACTAACCGCCTTTCCATTTTCCGCGATAAATTTCATACGCTCATCATAACTCATATCCTCAACCGTTTGAGGAGTGACACCTATCTTCAGATAGCGTAAAGCGATCCGCAGGAGACATCCTCCCGGCGGGCCGAGCATA
>ERZ780007.494-NODE-494-length-12554-cov-6.86447_pt1 | contig 12554 bp, 9 predicted proteins | sample MGYA00511872_ERZ780007 | MGnify/ENA primary metagenome ERZ780007 (study PRJEB29588, sample SAMEA2149603) | human gut metagenome | biome: human gut; feature: human-associated habitat; material: faeces | place: Denmark | collected 2008/2010 ... | reverse complement strand
CAGATTCTATCACACTGGAAGAACTTGCAAACAAATGTGTTGTGCCTACTTGGGCAAACCAAGAATTAACCATTGCACACCAAGACTTTATTTCTTGTGTGCATGAAGCTGCAAGTACATTCTATGCAGGTGAAAAGGTGAGCTTTCCAGAAATAAGAGTTTCACATATAGTACGTGGTAGAATACCGTCCGCACTAGGCAAGAAAGCAAGTGAACTGTTAGAATGTGAGAAGACACAATTCTATCAAAGACTTGCATTTGCTTTTACTGTTCCAACTATTTTTGAAACAATAAGAGGACAAAAACTTGAATTGTGCATAGGTGGGGTAAGAAATTACAGTGACTTGAATCTGTACCGTTCTTCCAAAGGCTTAGAAAAGTTCTCTATCTTTATTGGTTGGAGAATGAAAATTTGTTCTAATCAGATTCTTACTGGTGAGGGTGTGAGATTCAACATGGAAGTAACCAATATCAATGAGCTTTACAGAAATGTACTGGAATTGTTTAACAGCTTCAATGCAGCCAAAGAAATACATTTGATGCAAACACTATCAGACACTTATCTATCTGAAACACAGTTTGCACAAGTGGTAGGCAGAATGAGAATGTATCAAGCACTTTCACCAGCAAGACAGAAAGCAATACCAAGACTTTTAATCACTGACAGCCAAATAAATAGTGTGTGTCGTGATTATTACACAAATGAAGTGTTTGGAGTGAAAGATAATGCTATATCCCTCTTCGATTTTCATAATTTGCTCACCCAAGCAAATAAGATGAGTTATGTGGACGCTTATTTACAACGTGGGGTAAATGCTACAGAGGTAAGTGTTGGATTAAACAATGTATTACAAGGACTGGATAATAAATATTCTTGGTTCTTGGGCTAAACTAACTAATAGGGCATCTATTTATTAGGTGTCCTTTCTTTTTTAATAACTTAAAAATACTACAAAATGAATGATAATGAAAAACTAGTACTATGGAGCATACTAGTAGTATTGTTACTAATAATAATTGGTATTATAAATCCATTTTTGCTGATACTGATTTTATCTATCTTTATTTATATACAATCATAAATACTCACTAATATACAAAGTGAATGTTTTGCTAGAAATCAACACATTAGCTAATTGGCTTATATGTTGGTAATGGTGAAACATTCACTTTTATTTATTTACATATAAAACAGAACATTATGAGTTTAAAATATTCAAGCACTACAGCAGATTATTTAGTTTGGTCTGATGCAATGAATTTAATAAGGAAATTGGCTAAAGATGGAAATTACAAAATTTCACTTCTTATAGCTTTGGGGTGTTTCACTGGTTTAAGAATATCTGATATTCTAGCTTTGAGATGGAAACAGATATTAAATACCAGTGAATTTACAGTAATAGAGAAAAAGACAAATAAGGTGAGAACTATTAGGATAAATGCCCAACTTGGGCAGCACATTAAAGAATGTTATGAACAGATAAAGCCAATAGGAATTAACTCACCTATTTTAGTGAGCCAAAAAGGAACTGTTTTCACTATCCAAAGAATCAATGTGATACTAAAAGAGGTGAAAAAGAGGTACAAACTACGTTTAGGTAATTTCAGTTGCCATTCCCTTAGGAAGACTTTTGGCAGACAAGTTTATAATATGAACAGTGACAATTCAGAACTTGCCTTAGTTAAACTGATGGAACTGTTTAACCATAGTTCTGTAACCATAACTAAAAGATACTTGGGACTTAGACAAGAAGAACTGTTAAACACTTATGACTGTTTGAGTTTCTAATCTGTTGTGATGGGACAAAGTTTGAAATTTCTGTTGTTATCATGCAATTTTCAGAGAAAGAGAACTTTGTCCCGTTCCCTTATATACAGTAACTTTCAAAAACTGCAATGTAAGAGAAACTGTAAATAATGGCTATATATAAATATGGTAGGGCATAGTTTCAAGCGAAACAGATAGCGATAACGCAGTTAGTTCCGCATTGATGCAAGCGTAAGAAAATTATCTTTTTAAAAAGGCATGATATGGCTTGTAGTTTATGGTATGTGCGATTTTGGAGAACTAATAGCTGGTATGATTACCAAATCAACTACTACAGATATGTTTTGGAACACTTAGAACAGCATTTATCAGTGTTTTATCTTTAGCTATTCAAAACCTTTCATTAACTTTGCATCAATTTCAGAGGTCTTAATGTGTTAAGACACTGAAAGGACATATTTAGTAAAGGGCGTTTAGCAAAGTTATCCTTCATTGGAATCTGGACAATTCTAACCGTATGGGTAATAAGCAGAAAACGTCCACGTCTGTGATATTTATATCCTATCTATAGGAATATCATATCATTAGGCGTGGACTTTGCTTATTATATACGGTGGGCAGTCCAGAGCCTCAATGAGATAATAAGTTAAAGTTTCCACGCCTTATTTTTATCCGCTTTTGTCTGGAAACTGGGAAGCATTATACTTAATATATAATGAAAATATTTATTTGTGCTTTAGCATTAGTAACATTGGCATTAGATGGATATTCACAAGAATGGAAACCTATCATTACTTATCCTAATAAAAGTAATACTACAACTACTACCAGTACTACTACTTCAAGCCGTACTAATACATGGAATACTAGTAATGATATTACTGTCCGTAGAAAAAGTGTAACATACGACCCACAATATAATATGTGTGTTACATTAGAAATCACCAATAATAGCTCAAACAAAAAAGTAATTGCTGTCAAAGCTAAAATACATTATTCAAGTTCAGAATTGAAATCTGTTGATGCGGAAGATGTTACAACCAAAGTAACAGTAGAACCGGAAGAATCAAACTGGGCATTTTTATACGGAAATCCCAAGCCTACCTACAAGTTTATGACGATGGGGAAAATCATTATTTATTTTTCAGATGGGACAACGCAAGAAATATCTTAATCAACATAATTAATAACTTAAATATCAAACAGAAATGAAAACTTTTAGATTAATTGGAATGGCTTTATTAGCCGTAGTAATGAGCATGAATTTCACTTCTTGCAGTGATGATGATGAACCTAGTAAAAATGATGATGGTGTGATTACTAATCAAAAACAACTTGTTGAATTAAGAATGACATACGAAGATGAGGTATCTATTACTGAATATTCCTACGATAGCAATGGTAAGCTAGTATCAGCTACAAACACAGAACAATACGATGGTAGTACACACACCAGTACTTATACAGTCACTTGGGGAGCAAACAAAATCATTGAAAGCAGAAATGGAGAGGCAATCACATATACATTAGAAAATGGATTGATAACACATACTTCTGATAGTGACGGAGGAGATTTAGATAATACAAACTTTACTTATAATACAAACAATCAGTTAGTAAAATTGCAATATGATGAAGAGGACTATCTGTCTTACACATGGCAAGGTGAAAAATTAACTAAAATGGCATGGAGCTTTAGCAGTGAAGATATTCACGAATTGTCTTATAGCGGAAAAACTTGTAAAGGCTATCTCCCGATAATGGTATGGAGTGTGGATGATTTGCGTCCGTTATTGGAAGCACATCCCGAATTGGCAGGAATGAGATGCAACCAACTTCCAGACAAAATATATAGCAAAGAGGAAAATTATGAAACTACAGAGCAATATTCCTATACATTTGATAAAGACGGATACGTGGAAAGCTGTACTGAAGTATCTACTTACAAACGCCTAAATAATAATGAAACAAGAACGGAAACAACAATTTATACTTTCAAATGGGAATAGTCTAGTGAAACTATAACTAATGGGCACTATAAAATATTTTGTGTAAATGGAAATACGGGATTCAGAAATGAGTCTCGTATTTTTTATTTTATACATTTGCAAAATGAAGAAGCTTATGAAAGAAAAGAATCAAGTAGTGCCTGATGAGGTTTTAAGCAAGTTTATCAGTCAGTTCAAGACAGAAGCCGATGTGAGCAAGTTTCTGAAGCAGTTGCATGCCCAAGTATTGGAAAAGATGCTTGAAGGTGAAATGGATGCCCATTTGGGATATGAAAAGAATTCTGTGATAGGAAATAACACTGGCAACTCCCGAAATGGCAGTTATCCGAAGAAAATCCAAACCGAACATGGAGAGTCTGTCATTTCTATTCCACGTGACCGTAACGGCCAGTTTGAGCCGATAGCAGTGCCTAAACATGAAAGCCGTGGACTTTCTATAGAAAAGCTCGTTATCTCCCTATATGCCAAAGGAATGAGCGTTTCTGACATAGAGGAAGAGATGCGTGAGATTTATGAAATAGAGCTCTCTACATCTGCCATTTCCATCATTACCAACAAGGTCAATCAGGCTGCCCAGGAGTGGCAGAACCGTCCCCTTGATCCTGTTTACCTGATAGTCTGGATGGATGGTATTGTCTTCAAGGTACGGGATAACGGTAAGATCATAAACAAGACCGTTTACCTTTGCGTCGGACTGAAACAGAACGGTCTGAAGGAAGTCCTTGGCATGTGGGTTGGCAAATCGGAAAGCTCTTCTTTCTGGATGGGTGTCCTGACTGATTTAAAAGCCCGTGGGGTGCAGGATATCCTGATTACCTGTACTGACAATCTGAATGGATTTACGGATACTATCCGCAGTATATTCCCTCAGTCATCCACTCAAATCTGTGTGGTACATCAGATCAGAAACTCCTGTAAATATGTGGTTTATAAAGATAAGAAAGAGTTTACGGCAGATATGAAGAATATCTATAATGCACCCAACAAAGAGGTTGCAGCCACAGAACTTGACAATCTGGAAAAGAAATGGGGAGGAAAGTATCCTTATGCTATACTTTCATGGAGAAACAACTGGGATGATTTGACTGTTTTCTTCCAGTTCCCGCTGGAAATCAGAAAAATAATCTACACAACCAATCTCATTGAAAACCTGAACGGAAAAATCAGAAAGTACACGAAATCAAAGCTTTCATTCCCTTCGGATGATGCAGTCAAAAAGACCGTTTATCTTTCACTTATGGAGATTGAGAAGAAATGGACACAGCCGATTCATAACTGGGGCTTGATTATGAATCAATTTATGCTTATTTTTGAAAACAGAATCCAGATATAAGAACAAACTTACAGCTGAATCCTGTTTCCATTTACACAAAATTTTGGACAGTGTCAACTAATGCAAAAAGCCAACCTACCCATTTGAAGTATGCACTTCAAACAACGGATAAGTTGGCTTTTATTATATCTATTCTATTCAGTTGATTTCAAACATGGCATTTAACTTAATTTCTCTATCCTTATCCCATAAGGATTTAGTTATACGATACTTACCTTTTGTTATAGGATAATATTCAATAGGAAAACTAAAACAATAGTAGTAAACAGCAAGAAAAGGCAATTCTGCAAAATAATTAGTATGTTTTTTCTTGTCAAGTATTATCCATTGGCTATTTTCCCATTTTTCCAAATTCCAAGCTGAATCATAGCCCAAAGAAAGATGTTTAGGATTTGATACAATAGCAAAAACTTCTTTAGTTTCTACAGTATAATGTCCTTTTATTATTTCCATCTGGATTTTTGATTTTAATGTGTCACTACAATATACAAGACTTGAACCGGATTCTTTGATAGTAAAACATTCAACTGAATTATTAACCGTTTGCTGTGTGCATCCTACAAATACAAAAATGCAAATGATAATATGTATAATATTAAATTTCATATATTCAAAATTTTATAATAAGCTATACTGCATATTCATTCTTCTATTGATTTAATAACACTATCTGTTTTTAAAACATTATCGTCATTAGGTAGTTTAAATATTACTGGAAATGCCATCTTAACTTTAACGGGTACTCCATTTAGTTTTCCAGCTTTCCATTTAGGCATAATTGAGACAATCCGTAATGCTTCTTTATCTAAAGAGGGTGATATGCTTTTTAGTATTTTAGGTTGTGTTATTGAACCGCTTTCATCTATAACAACTTGTATTACAACTTTTCCTTGTATTTTCTTTTCCAATGCTTCACTTGGATATTGCAGATTATCATAGATAAAATCTAACACTGCTTTATTCCCTTTGGGAAACTCTGGCGGTATATCTGTTGCTATTTGATAAATATCTGTTTTTTCCTCTTCTACTACTGGCGCATATTTAATAGTCGCTAGTGTTTCATAATTCACATGAATAGTTTCTGCAATTGGCTTTACTATTTGAATACTGTCAAAGTTTACCATTCCCTTTTTGGAAGATTTATTAGTGCAACCAATAACGAGGCAGCTAAATAATATAAAATGCAATATTCGGATTCTCATAAACATAAAGTCTTAAATAACACATTAACAATAACATTCTCAAATATAATGATAAATCATTATAAAAACTAGCGTAGAATATGAATTATAAAATTCTATCCCAAAAACCAGACAATTAAGACAATAAAAAAGCGATACTTGGCACAATACCAAATACCGCTTTTTCAGTTCTGAACACTTAATTATTAACATCATCTTTTAGACTTTACCGTAGGAGTAAGTCCGATAGTAGAGAAATAGTGCCGCATTATTTCTCTATAACCAATAGTTTTTTTATAGCTATAAAATATTAAGTTCCACATATACAATGATATATAGCTTCTGGAACATTACCAAGATATAGGTACTACTTCTGTAATAAATTAAAAATAGGTGTACTTCTACAGCTAACACTAGTAATGAGGTAATAGCGGTAATATAGTACCCACTACTATACTGCCATATAATGTACTACCTATACCAGTAATACTTTACTTGGAACTATAGTTATACTAGGCATACAATAAGATTGTTATTTTTGTTTATAACTATAGGATAAGACCCACCCATTATTAATAGCAATTTCCACCATCTGATTTACAGTAATTAGCTCGTCTATCTCCTTTGTTTCCATTACCATATCAGCATTAGAAATAACAAAATACTCACCTTCCTTATAGGCATCAAACTTATTTATAGAATTTTGGAACTTAGCAAAGACACCACTAATATAATAGGCTTGTCGAATATCTCCCCTATCATTAGCATTATAAAATACATAGTAAATACCATTTACTGTATATACCTCTAGCAATACTACACCAAAATTAAGAGTAACCAATCCCTTATCTCTATGTCGCTTCTTAAATGTGGTTATCTTATAAGGTACTATCTTATTTATTAATTCCTTTACTAGCTTTCTCTTTTCAGCCTCATCAGTTTCAGCCTTTTCTATTATATCAGATGGTAGATTAGGTTGGCTATAAAATATTTTTAGATTAGCGAGATTCTCTATTTCTCCTTTAATCTGTTCAATAGCACTATCACAGTCAGACATTTCTTTTCTAATAGTCCTAGCTGTCTTATTAAATTCTGTCATAGCCATTTCTAATACTGATTCATCAGCCATAGTAGCCACTGTATAGGCTTTAGATAATTGTTTCTGTAAACTACTCTTATGAGTATTATAGTTATCAATATTAGAAGCCAAATGGGAAATTTTTTCAGTAAGTTCTTCTACCTTTAACTCCCTTTCCTCATTGTTAAGATTGGCAAAGACTATAAGTTCCTTTTTAACAAGCTCCCATATAATTGGCTCTGCCTTTTCATTGGCTACAGAAATACGATTGCTACAACTGGTAGCATTATTAATACCACTCATACACAACCAACTTAAAGCCTTTCTCCCATTAATTATTCGATAACGCTCATTGGTTGTTTTTCCTTTACTATCATTTCCTTTAGTTCTTGGGGTCATTGTATAACCACAGTAGGGACATTTAAGGAGCTTAGATAATATATAAGTAGTTTGTTTCGGATATGGTTCACTTTTTACTCTGTTATTTTTCCTTTTAGCAGTTGCTTTTTCAAATAGTTCCGTATCTACTAAGATAGGCACTTTCACATCAAAGACCTCTATTTCTTCTGTATCGGGGTCAGTAAGACTTATTTTCTTAATGCCAGTATGGTAACTCTCATAGGTTAATATATGTTCTATAGAGCCAACACTAAATTTTTTACCTAGCAATTCGCCATATTTAGCCGTAGTAGCCAAAGCTGTACTTTTAAGAGTAGAACCGTCTTTTATATACTCATTAAAAACAAAGACCACAACCTCAGCAGCTACTTCATCTACTATCCAGCAGTTCTTTTTACTCTTATCTTTACCACCATAACGAGTATAGCCAAAGAATGGCTGTCCTACAGAAATTTGATTATTATCTAATTCATTCCTTCTACCAGATGCTACTTGTGTCTTCAAACTTCTAAGATACTTCCAAGCAGCATCAAAAGCAGCACCGATAACTTGTTCTGCATCTCTAACCCTTTTACCGTTATCTGGGTTAATAGTCCAAGTATCAATATCCCTAAAATAAACTGGTATGCTCATATTGATAAGCTGTCTTACATAAACTCTACCAGAAGCGGGGTCACGACTCATACGACTAACTTCTGCTACTAAAACTACATCAAACTTTTGTTCTTTGGCAGCTCTTAATAATTTATCTATACTCTCTCTATTTTTAATAGTAACATCGTCTTTACCAGTTATTTTCTCTCCAAATACCAGATTTTCTATATCATATTCATACCCTAAAGACTTAGCCAACCGAGTTAAATCCCTTGTCTGTCTATCTAAATCTTGATTCTTAGTAGAACATCTTATTAAAAATGCCGCTTTCATACCTTATTCCAGTTGTTTTTACTACATTTACATCTATAAATCAGAGCATAATATATTTAGCTCTAATATTAGTACTTCTTCTGCCTACAAAGATATAAACAATCTCACAACTATACAAGTATTTTTCAAATAGCGAGTTGCCAGAATTCAATCGCAGCGTACTGGAAGTCCTCCGCCAACCTCTGGAAGACCGAAAGATCACCATTTCCCGTGTGAAAAGCAATGTGGAATACCCTGCCAGTTTTATGCTGGTAGCCTCTATGAACCCATGTCCTTGCGGATATTACAATCATCCGACAAAAGCTTGTGTATGCAGTCCGGGACAAGTACAAAAATACCTGAATCGTATCTCTGGTCCTCTACTTGACCGCATCGACCTACAAATTGAAGTAGTTCCTGTACCTTTTGAGAAAATGTCCGATGCACATCCGGGAGAAGCAAGTTCCATCATACGGGAGCGTGTAATCTCCGCCCGACAAATTCAGGAAAACAGATATGCAGATATTCCGGGCGTTTACTGTAATGCACAAATGAGCAGCAAACTACTTTCCCTATATGCTCGTCCGGATGACAAAGGTCTTGCCTTACTGAAAAATGCGATGAACAGGCTTAATCTTTCCGCCCGTGCCTATGACCGTATACTAAAAGTGGCACGTACCATTGCCGACCTTGAAAACAGTGACCTGATACAGCCCTCACATTTGGCAGAAGCCATCGGATACAGGAATCTGGATAGAGAAGACTGGGCGGGATAATCCAGAAAAAAACAATAGTTCACTATTTTCCCCCTAATTTGCATCATTTTCTCCCTAACTATAACTTCATTGGCGTAGATTTGCAGTAATCAAAATCTAAAATACTATGGAGGCAAAGACATTATCCCGTTTTTTCCCAAAGTTGTCACTTATAATAAAGGGCAACATGGAACGACCGCCTTTATTCTTTACATTACATCTATCCAAAGATAGTAATATAAAGCAAATATCCTTTTGTCTTCCATTCATCTCAATTAATTGTATATCAAAATATTACAACAACCTTGTAATATACTTGAAATATATCTGTAATAAGTACAGCCTACTTTTGCAGCCAGAATAATATTTATAAATATACAGAAGAAGAGAACATAATTTATAACTAAAACTTTATTTTATGCTGAATGTACAATTAAAAAGAAAAAGGACATTTGCGCAAAGCGTGCTCTTTGTAGTGTTCTTGCTAAGTAGTACCTTAGCATTTGCCCAGAACAAGGTTACCGGTACTGTTACAGACAAATCCGGTGAGCCATTGGCAGGCGTCAATGTATTAGAAAAAGGCACCACCAATGGTTGTATCACCGATCTTGACGGTAAATACTCTATAGAAGTGAAAAGAGGGCAAACCCTCATATTTACTTTCATTGGCTTTACTAAAAAAGAGGTTCAAGTGAACCAAAGCGCTATTAATGTAGTAATGGAGGAAGATTCCCAAACATTAGATGAAGTAGTAGTAGTGGGATATGGTAGCATGACGCGTAAGGATGTTACCAGCTCTATCACAACAGTGAAAGCAGATGATTTGAACGTAGGTGTCTACACTAATCCGGCGCAACTGCTACAAGGAAAAGTTCCGGGATTGACCATTGCCAATACCAGTGACCCTAATGGCTCGGCATCTATCTCTCTGCGTGGTACATCTTCTTTACGCGAGGGTGCAGCCATGGAACCATACTACGTAATCGATGGCGTCCCGGGCGTCAGCCTGTCGCTTATTGCTCCGGAAGACATTGAAAGCATCGATGTTCTTCGTGATGCCAGTGCCACAGCCATCTATGGTTCAAAAGCCGCTAATGGTGTAATCATTGTCACCACCAAGAAAGGTAGCAAGAATGGTAAAACCAATGTAAACTACAGTGGTTATGTAGCTATAGATAATACTTTGAAAACTCTGGACATGATGAATGCCAGCGAACTTCTGGCCTATGCCAACGCAAATAATGTCGACCTTTCCCCCTACTACGATGTAAACAACCCGGCCGACACCAATTGGCAGGATGAAGTATTGCGTTCCGGTTTCAGCCACAATCATAATATCTCCATCAACGGTGGCAATGAAAAAACCACCTATAGTGCATCTCTCAACTACATCGACCGAGAAGGTGTTGTGAGAGGAACTTCAATGGATCGCATCACAGCCCGTTCTTTCTTGCAAACCAAAACTCTGAAAGATCATCTGGATTTGTCGGTTAGTGTAAATGCAAGCATAACCAACAAACAAACGGCCTCAACCGAAAATCAGGGACGGAGTGTACTGGATGCCATGTACTATTACAATCCGCTGGTTCCTGTAAAGAATGCAGACGGTTCCTGGTACGCTAATACAAGTATCTCACAAAGTTATAACCCGCTGTCAATGGTCTATGAAGATCAGTACAAAACAAAAGAGAAAATGTTGCAAGGTATTGCTAAAGCAACCCTTCACATCATTGACGGACTAGATTGGAATCTGAATCTTTCTTATCAAAACGAACAGTATATTTACAGTAACTACAATACTACACAGTCACAACTCCCCAACATCTCTTCCCGCCACGGTCAGGCTTCACGCAGCACCAAGGAAAACATCAAGAAGCAGATGGAAACTTACGTCAATTATGACCATGTATTTGCCGACAAACACAAACTGGGTTTGATGGCCGGTTACTCTTGGGAGCAGAACGATGATAATGATGGCTTCGGCTTAACTGTATACAACTTTTACGACGATTACCTGAAATATTACAATATGGGATTGGCCAACAATATGGATATTGACGGTATTAATAGCGACAACAAACTTTCAACCCTGCGCATGATTTCATTCTATGGCCGCGTAAACTACAGTTTTAACAGCAAGTACCTGTTCCAAGCTACCATACGACGCGATGGTTCTTCCGCTTTCGGCAAGAACAACCGCTGGGGTACATTCCCTTCCGTATCATTGGCATGGCGCATTACAGAAGAAAATTTCATGAAGAATCAGAAAGTGTTTGATGACCTGAAATTCCGCATAGGCTATGGTGTAAGCGGTAACTCACTGGGATTTGACGCCTATACCGCACAGCAAACTTACGGTGCATCGGGTTGGTTCACTTACGTGGATCCCGTCACAGGATCATCCTCCAGCTACCGTACACTGGCCGCTACCAAAAATGCTAATCCAGACCTGAAATGGGAGCGTACAGGCATGTTCAACGTCGGTATTGACTTCGGATTCTTCAACAACCGACTGACCGGTACCATCGAATACTACGACAAGCGCACAAAAGATCTGATCTTTGATTATACAGTTTCTACCAACCGTTATCCTTACGGCACAATGACTGCGAACGTAGGTGAGATTAGCAACAAAGGTATCGAACTGACTATCAACGCCACCCCTGTAGTAACAAGAAACTTTACCTGGAGCACTACTTTGAACATTTCACACAACAAAAATAACGTGGAATCGCTGTCTAATGATACTTACTCAGTAAATTACAAAGACTATGGTAACCCGGATTTGGGAGGTTATGCCACCACTAACGTGCAACGCCTGATGCCTGGTAGTCCTGTAGGACAGTTCTACCTTTGGGAATGGGCAGGATACAACGAGGCAGGCGGTTCCGTCTTCAACGACTATGACGAAGACGGCAATCTGGTAGGCACCACCGATTCTCCTAACGACGGCGACCGTCGCAAGGCTGGTTCCGCACAACCCAAAGTAACCTTCGGGTGGAACAATACTCTCAACTATAAGAATTGGTCACTGACCGCCTTCTTCCAGGGCATTGCAGGAAACAAGATTTTCAATGCCACACGCGCTTTCTACAATAACGTAACTCTGCTCAATACAGGTAAGA
>ERZ780007.493-NODE-493-length-12578-cov-2.71149_pt1 | contig 12578 bp, 10 predicted proteins | sample MGYA00511872_ERZ780007 | MGnify/ENA primary metagenome ERZ780007 (study PRJEB29588, sample SAMEA2149603) | human gut metagenome | biome: human gut; feature: human-associated habitat; material: faeces | place: Denmark | collected 2008/2010 ... | reverse complement strand
CTTTGGAATACTTTTTCTTCAGTGCTGCATCCGCCTGCCAGTATGATACATCAATTCCGTTGACCAGTTCATCATCCGCATAGTCCGCTTTGTGATAATAGGTTGCGCTGGTATAATCACCGGCCGTCGTAAAAGACGCATTCAAAAAAGCACTCGAATACGACGATGCTTTTTTCAAGGATGTCCGATTCCCGAAAACAGGTGCATTCTTTTCTATCAGTGTATCCAGATCCGGCTTTGACTCATACACGGTCTCATCCTCTATGCTCTGTCCCATGACGCCATCCATCTGCGCTTCGGGCACCTGAGCCTTTAACTGCTGTGGCGCCACAATACAAACCGCCGTCACCGCCAGTCCTGCCATAACTATCTTCGCCTTGGTAAATGCCAATTTCTGTTCCTCCCTCTGTTACCGTTCAATAAACTACTCATTTTACATAGTAACTTTATATGATTGTGCTTGTCAATGTTATTTCCCTTGCAAAATCTGTTTTTTGCAAATTTAAGAAATCCTTAAATAATATTAAGAAAAAGAGCACTTGCTTTCGCAAGTGCTCCTGTTATACTTATGTTATCTTAATTGTTAGAAAATTCTTCGAACTGCAAGAATGGTTCTGTAATTTGCAGGAGAAGTATATTTAATACCGTCTCTTGCATTGCTTGCATGTACAATCGTATTGTTTCCAACATAGATTGCAACATGTCCGCTGTAACATACGATATCACCCGGCTGCATGTTTGATGTGCTGACGCCATATCCTACACTTCTTAAAGCACTTGAGCTGTGTGGAAGGCTGACACCAAAATGTGCGTATACAGACATTACAAATCCGGAACAATCCGTTCCGTTTGTAAGGCTTGTCCCACCATATACATATGGATTTCCTACAAACTGTCCTGCATAACTTGCAACCGCTGATCCTGTTGAAGATGCGCTTGATGAATCCTGTACGGAAGAATCTGAGCTTTGTGACTGTGAAGAGCCTGAAGAGGTTGTCTGAGATGCGCTCTCTGCTTTCTGTGCTGCTCTGTCCGCAGCCTCACGCTCCTCTTTTTCCTTCTGTAATCTTGCCTTTTCTTCTGCAGCAGACTCTGCATATGTGTATTCTGTAGATAATGTGACATAATCTGTAGATACATAGCCTTTGCCTTCATCTACAGAAACCTTTGCCCATCCATCCTTTGACTCATCCAGTACCGTCAGATCGTCTCCTTCCGGCACCAGAGTAATTACTTCTGCCTTCTGGGAAGCTCCCTTGCGGACTTTTAATGTCTCTGTCTCTACAAGAGCAACTCTTCTTCCTGCTTTCTTTAATTTTTTCTCATCACCAATGGATACGAATTCAGATTTTACATAACCTGTTACCGATCCAGATTTGATTTTGTACCAGCCATCCTTCTCCCCGATGACGGTTCCTACGTTATTCTTATATAATTTTCCTCCAGCCTTGCTGTCTGTAGTTGGTTTCTTACGAACGTTCACGTAATCATCCACAACAGCTACCGCTTTGTCTTCATACTCAGACTTTACAACTGGTGCTTCAACTTCTTTTACTTCCGGCTGTGCACTTGCAACGGTTGCCTCATCTTCCACTTTTTCTGCGACTTCACTGAGTGCCAGTGAAAATCCTGCAGTCGGTGCAGATGATGTTGTTGCAATATCGGAAGCAAGGCTTGCGACTCCAGCAGTTGGTGCTGCGTAAGCTGCTACAGTAAAATTGCCAATGGTCAGTGCCCCAACTAACCCACATGCGGTCAATTTTAATAATGTTTTACGTTTCATTTTCGCCTCCAATGACTTTTGTACTTCTTTATTACGAATTTGTTACAATTATTACATTGTCATTATAGCAAAGGCACGGATATGTGTCAACCCCTTTTCCATCCACAGAATTCAATTGAATTTTTCGTATATTTATGCCATAATAAAGATGTAATAAAGAAAAACACGTATACCGAGTATTTTAAAAGGAGATCTGTCATATGGATATTTCAAGTATCAGTTCTGCGCTTCTTTCCGTAAACAGTTCCGATCCCGGCTCTCTGGCAAATGCCGTCAGCATTAAAATGCTTGACAATGCCATCTCATCGAATGAATCGCTTGGTGTTGGACTGGCAAAAATGATGGAGAACTCTGTTTATCCTAATTTAGGAAGTAACATTGACGTTTCCGTCTGACCGGAAAAAGAACCGCAAAGACAACAAAAGAGATCTGTGCAATGCACAGATCTCTTTTCGTTTTTGATCTTTTCTTTATTTTACAGCAATGGCTTCAATTTCAAGCATAACATCTTTCGGAAGACGTGCCACTTCCACACAGCTTCTGGATGGAAATGGTGACGGGAAAAATTTTGCATAAACTTCATTAATTGCTGCAAAATCATTCATTTCCTTGATAAAAACAGTGGTTTTTACTACCTTATCCATTCCGGTTCCGGCTGCCTCAAGCAGATTTGACAGATTTTCAAATGCCTGCTGCGCCTGTGCCACAGATCCTTCCGGAATTTCTCCGGTAGCAGGGACAACCGGGATAATGCCGGATGTATATACCGTTCCGTTCACTTCAATCGCCTGTGAGTACGGTCCGATTGCGGCTGGTGCTTTATCTGTACTGATTACGTTTTTCATTTTATATTCCTCCTTTTGCCTTTACCTGCATTATACGAAACTCTTGCGGATTTTTCCACCATCCAGTGTAATTTTTCTTTCTTTATATAAGTGTCCGATGGCACGTTTAAACGCAGCTTTACTCAATCCGGTTTCCCTCTTAATCACCTCTGGACTCGCTTTTTCCGAAAACGGAAGCACTCCTGCATAGGAATCCAGCAATTCAAGTATTTTCTCTGCATCCGTGTCCATCTGAATATAAGCTTTTTCCCGCAGTGTAAGATCTAATTTTCCATCCGGTTTTACTGCAGTAACTTTCGCCTCAATCACATCTCCGATTTTCAGGAAACTGTGATCCTCTGAATTTGGTATTCTTGCGGAAAAAGCTATCACCCACTGCCACAAAAGCACCAAAGTTATCGGAAAACTCATACACCCTTCCGGTTACCATCTGATCTTTCTGATACGGTGAATCCTTGGAAAGTAGATCGTACAGTCCCTTCATGCTGGCACAAAGCCGCTTGCTTTTATCAATATAAAGGGTTACAAGAATCTCGTCTCCTGCTTCTACCCGTGAAGTCATCTCTTTATATGGCAGAAACAGATCTTTTTCCAGTCCCCAATCCAGAAAAGCACCGATCTTTCCAACTTCTTTCACCACAAGCGGTGCATATTCTCCCAGTGTCAGCTTCGGTGTGTTGGTTGTTGCAATCAGCCGGTCTTTGGAATCTTTATATAAAAAGACCCTTATCTTTTCCCCCGGTTTTGCATCTTCCGGCACCTGTTTTGACGGAAGCAGCACATGTGTCTCACCGCCCATATCCTCTGCCAGATATACTCCGAAGTCTACTTTTTTTACATAATACAAATCCTGATATTCTGCTAATTTCATCTTTTTCCTACGCTTTCAAAAAAACAACAACTGCATATAGCTGCCCATCCGGTGCACACAGTGCAACCGTCACACGGGGATCTTCTATCGTCACATGCGGCACAATTACATCTCTGCACATCGCAGCTTTTTTATATTCTACCCGGACTTCCATTGTCCGAAACTCCTTCGGAACATATTCCATCGCCACCTGTACATATCTGGTATTGTTCATATGGTGATTGGTATCTATGAAATAAGAAGGAACGACCAATGAATCTTTTTCTTCATATTTTTCCGGCAGCATAATTTTCCGCTCGCTGCACTGCATGGGAAGCTGTGGGTCCAATCCGTATGCATCCGAGATTTCTTTTGTCACTCTGACCGGAATCCCCTTCTTTGTATCCATCAGTACCCATACGGAATTTGCATATGCCATCCGTTCCCCATCCCTGCCGTTCATGGAGAAATTCCGGTAACCGTAAAAGCCTTTCATTCCATATGCCCATGTCTGTGTCGTAATCTGTTCGCCCAGCCGCGGCATCCGGTTCAGACAGATCTGCCAGGAAGATAAGATCCACGCCTTTTGTACATCGGTCCATACTTCCACACCAAGGTTCACGGCCTCTGAATGAAATACGCTGCAATCCTGAAAGTAATCCATAAGCGCCAGCCATGTCATCCGGCCTTGCGCATCTGTCTCACTGTATCTTACCCTGCTGTCAAATTCGTACATTACCGTGTCCTTTCTTATTCTTATCTTTTATAAAACAAAAAGCACTACATAATGTAGTGCTCTTCAGCTGGCCCACCAGGATTCGAACCTGGAAATGACGGAGTCAGAGTCCGTTGCCTTACCATTTGGCGATGGGCCAATGTGTTTCATGTCTCTCAACAAATGGTATTATACATGGAACCCCTATAAGTGTCAACCCATATTTTCAAATTTTTTCAAAAAAACACAACTTCTTTATCAATTAGTGCATATACGCAGGTTTTCCCCCATTCCAGTCCGGCAGATCCGTTGGTCAGTTCTATAATCTCTTTCGGAAGTATCTCTTTTTGTTCTGCAGGTACGAGAATTATCATGGTAACATCCGCCTCATATGCCGTATCCAGAATCACAGTGTGTTTCTGTCCGAACAGATACTGCAGCTTTCCAAGTCCATTATAATCGGTATGAACCAATAGCTGCTGCCCCTTACATTTTTCTATGAGCCGGCTGGCTGCAAGTCCAGCCTGTGTGGCTGCCTGATAGGCGCGTACAAGCCCTCCTGTTCCAAGCAGCACACCTCCAAAATAACGTGTAACAACAACCGCAACGTCCGTAATTTTCTCCCGGAGAAGTACATCCAGCATCGGACGGCCTGCGGTCTGTGCCGGCTCTCCATCATCCGAACAGCGCGTCAGTTCCTGCCTCTCCCCGATGACAAAAGCAGAACAGTTATGACGGGCATCCCAGTATTTTTTCTTTGTCTCATTAATGAAAGCAACCGCTTCTTCTTCTGACTGGACAGGTTTTACCGTTGCTATAAAATGAGATTTCTTCTCTGTGATTTCACCCTCTCCTCCGGTATAGACCACTCGCATATATCCTATTCTCCTTTGTATCATTCCTCATTCTTCTCCGGTATCTGTTCCGGTTCATGTGTTTCTTCCGGCTTTGCATCATCCGGTGGATCTGCCGGTTCTTCTTCCGGCTTCTCCTCATCCTGCGTTTCGGCATCGTGTATATTGCATGTTCCATTTAAAAATTTCTCTGTCGCACAGTACTGGTAATCAGCCGAGCCCTTTTCGGCACCCACAATATAAGTTTTTGTCACAACCTGATCTGCCGGACAGTATTCTCCGGCAACTTTTCCCGATGCCTCACAGATCTGCAGAGAAATATGATGATCACAGTTCTCGGTCGGAACCGTTCCTTCTGCAAAATATTCCGTATAACTTTGCGTTCCACGTGGGTCTTTATCACAGACATCCGCTTCCGGCAGAAGTCCGGATTTTGCACAGACAACAGCCTGTGTAATTCCGGAAGGCTTTTCAAAATCTTTTGCCTTAAGATCCGCATGAATCCGCTTCATCACGGCTTTCCACAAATTCTTTGGATATCCCGTAGCTGACTGAATGGAATTGTCATCATATCCGCCCCATACCACGCAGGTGTAATAAGGCGTAAATCCGGCAAACAGTGCATCCCTGTTCAGCGTTGTCGTACCGGATTTTCCTGCCTGAGCCATTCCGGTTCCAAAATAAGCCCTCATACCCGTTCCACTCGTCATAACATCTTTCATGGCATCTGTCAGAAGCCATGCGGTATCCTCTTTTATTACCTGACGCTGTTCCTTTGTCTGTGTTTTGTCAAGAAGAACATTGCCGTCATGATCCAGTACCTGGGTATAAAAACTTGGTTCGTTATATTCTCCCTGATTTGCAATTGCAGCATAAGCTGCAGTAAGTTCCAGGTTTGTCACCCCCTGTGTCAGGCCTCCGAGAGAAATTCCAAGGTTTCTGTCCGTATCGGTCAACGTAGAAAATCCGAAATTTTCTGCATATTCATACCCCAGATCCACGCCAATATCCTGAAGTGTTTTTACAGTCACAATATTGATGGATTTTGTAATTGCTTTCCGGATGCTTGTAAAACCTCCGAATGTATGTGAGTAATTATTATATGTTTTATTTCCGACTGTAAATGGTGCATCATCCTGCACGGATGCCAGCGTTTTTCCCCCGGCATCAAGTGCCGGCGCATAGCATGCAATGATTTTAAAAGTAGATCCCGGCTGCCGGCAGGTCTTTGTTGCACGGTTCCAGGTACGGTTTCCCGCCTTATTTCCACGTCCGCCGACAATAGCCTGTACCTCTCCGGTCGACTGATCCATAATCGTCATCGCCACCTGCGGCTGCATGGTAATGAAAATATACTCTGAATTTTCTACCAGCTTGTCCCCTTTCCCGAGGACATCTTTTTCGTACTGTGCAATTGCAGCCCGGCAGTCCTCCTCCGATGCAAAATTGATCGAATAATTCTGACTTTTGTTTTTCTTTTTATAATAGGAAAGCATTGTCTGATTGGTATATGTTTTTATTGTACCATCCTTCTCCTTCACCTGAAAAGAAAGATAGAATGAATATTTGGTACCCGCATCATAATTGGCTTTGTCTGCCACCTCCTCATCGCAGATTTTCTGGATTTGAAGATTCTGTGTGGACTTGATCGTCAATCCCCCCTGATAAATTGCCTTGTATGCTTCTGACTCCGAATAGCCTTTGATATTTACCAGATCATCAAAAACATCATCAATGACCGCGTCCACAAAATATGTGTTCATGGTTTCTTCCCTCACATCATTGTGTTCGGAAATCCTGCCATACACATCATCTGCCATCGCTTTATCATACTGTTTCTGCGAAATATATCCCTGTTTTTTCATGGCATCCAGCACATTCTTTCTGCGCTTTGCATTTTCCTTTGGATGAAGAATGGGATTGTAACCTGCCGGATTCTTTGTAATTCCGGCAATAACCGCACATTCCGAAAGTGTCAGCTTTGACACATCTTTCCCAAAATAACGCTGTGCTGCTGCCTGAACCCCAAGGGTATTGCTTCCAAGGTTGATGGAATTCAGATAATTTTCGAGAATCCAGTTCTTGTCATTTACCTTTTTTTCCAGCTCTATTGCCAGATACTGTTCCTGTATTTTCCGCTGTACCTGACGTTCCATCTTTTCCATTTTGGAAATATTACTGTCATTTTCGTTTGCCCACTGCTCACTCAGCACATTATTTTTAATCAGCTGCTGCGTAAGTGTACTTGCTCCCTGACTGAAATCTCTGGTCCGGACATCCGCCACCAGTGCCCTGACAATTCCTTTCAGGTCAATACCGTTATGATCATAAAAACGCTCATCCTCGATCGCCACTACCGCATGCTGCAGATTCTCCGGAATCTGGTCAATTGTCACGTACTGCCGGTTGGATCCGGCTGCCACTAATTTTGCTGTCTCACTTCCGTCTGCCGCAAGCACTTTCGTGGAATATCCCGTTGGAATGACATCCACTTCGGATATATCCGGTGCGGATGCAAGAATTCCTTTCAATGCACCCACTCCAAAACTCACTGTCGCACAGCCTCCCACAATGATTCCAATCAGTAGAAGTTTCCCCAGTATGACTCCGATTTTATGACGTATTCTCGTTCCTCTTGCGTCCAGCTGTTTTGCTCTCCGGCGCAAAGAAGTTCTTCCATAGTTCATAGTTTTCTCCCCGCAGAAATAATAAAAATTCTTTTATCCATATATTATACCAAATAATATGTGCAATAGAAAGTTTTATTTATCGACAGCAAAAACCCCCGGCTTTCGCCAGGGGTCCGCTGTTGATGTATACTAAAACTAAGGGGATTAGATTCACTAACCTAGCCATTAGATTAGTGCAAAATTATTCAACATCCTGTAAGGCTTCCATATCTTCCTCACCGGTACGAATCTTGACAACCTTTGCCACATCGTATACGAAGATTTTTCCATCTCCGATATGTCCGGTATAAAGTGCCTTCTTTGCGGCAGCAACAACACTGTCTACAGGAATCTTGCTTACAACAACCTCTACCTTAATTTTCGGAAGTAAGGTTGCATCGACTTCAGCACCACGGTAACGCTCGCCGGAGCCCTTCTGGATACCACATCCCATAACCTGTGTACAGGTCATACCAGTAACACCCAGATCGTTCATTGCTTTCTTTAAGTGGTCGTAACGGGAAAGTTTTGCAATGATAACCACTTTGTACATACCGGTTGCATCCTTCGGAACTGTTGAGACAACTTTAACAGCTGCATCTCTTTTTGTCTGGGAAGCCTGTGCATATTCCGGTGTACCCAAATCTGTATTTTCATTGATATCCATTGTCATGGTATTGGAAACATCCATGATAGAAAATCCTGAGTAAGCTGATGCAAGTCCATGTTCCATAGAATCCAGACCAACAATTTCTTCTTCCTCTGTAACACGAAGTCCAATCGTTTTCTTAATGACGATAAATGCAATGGTAATGGTTACAGCTGTCCATGCAGCTACCGTAACAAAACCTAACAGCTGAATACCAAGCTGTCTGAATCCACCACCATAGAATAAACCAACCACCGAATCATTTCCCGGTGCGGATTTGGTAGCAAATAAACCAACTGCGATCGTACCCCAGATACCATTCATCATATGTACAGCTACCGCACCAACCGGATCGTCCACATGAAGCTTATAATCCAAAAGCCATACACCAAAGCAAACCAGTAAACCGGAAACAAAACCAATACAGATTGCACCGAAACAATCGGTTACATCACAAGGAGCGGTAATTGCTACAAGTCCTGCAAGTGATGCATTCAGGCACATTGATACATCAGGTTTACCATATTTAAGCCATGTAAAGATCATACATACAACTGTTGCAACTGCCGGAGCTACAGTCGTTGTAAGGAATACGCTGGCAAGCTGTGAACCGGAAGTACATGCAGCACCATTAAATCCATACCAGCCAAACCAGAGAATGAAGCATCCGAGACATCCCAATGGAAGGTTATGTCCAGGGAATGCATTGACTTTTGTAATCTTTCCAGATTTATCTTTCGAGAACTTTCCAATACGTGGTCCAAGCATTGCTGCACCGATGAGTGCTGAAATACCGCCAACCATATGAATGGCACAGGAACCTGCAAAATCGTGGAATCCAAGCTGTGATAACCAGCCGCCGCCCCAGATCCAGTGTGCTTCAATCGGATAAATCAATGCCGAAATTACTGCGGAATAAATACAGTAGGATAAGAATTTTGTACGCTCTGCCATAGCACCTGATACAATCGTTGCTGTAGTTGCACAGAACACTAAGTTAAACACAAAATTCGAAAAATCAAAATTAGCATAACTGGTAAAGATATCAAATCCCGGTTTTCCGATAAAACCAAGGACATCTTCTCCCAGCAATAATGAAAAACCGATCAGGATGAACATTACGGTACCAATACAGAAGTCCATCAGGTTCTTCATCAAAATGTTGCCTGCATTCTTTGCTCTGGTAAAACCGGTTTCTACCATGGCAAAGCCTGCCTGCATCCAGAATACCAGTGCGGCACCGATCAGAAACCAGATGCCAAACATATTTTCATTGATAAAACTTACAATTTGTTGTTTATCCATAACAATCTCCTCCCTATATAGAAAAAGAGACACTTCCCCAAATTCCACAGCTTCGTGGTTCTGAAAAAATGTCTCTTTTTTATTTTGTAAGATGTTTGTAAAAAATGTTCCTTAAATCTTTGGATTAAACTTCAAAGATCAGATCTCCATAAGATGGCATTGGCCATAAATCCTTGTCAACGATCATCTCCAGCTTATCTACCGGTGCACGGAGTGCATCCATAGCAGATTTCACCTCATCCCTGTAATATACAGCCTGTTCCTTACCTTCACCCATTTCTGTTCCCTTTGCAGTAACAGTTTCCAGACTCTTGAGTGCTTTCTGTGTCTCAGCAAGCAGGGAGGATGTCTCTGTCAAAATATCTGTCTGTGCGCTGACATCTGCAGATGCACATGCACTCTTTACAGTTGCAATTGACTGTCCAAGTTCTGTTGTGTACTTGATAACAGCCGGAATAATCTGCTTTCCAGCGATGTCAATCATGGCTTTTGCTTCGATATTGATGGTCTTTGCATATGTCTCGTACTCGATCTCTACACGGGATTCAAGCTCAGACTTGGTAAATACTCCAAATTTTTCAAATGCAGCTACAGATTCCGGAGCTGTATATGCAGGAATTGCATCTACCATGGACTTGATATTTGGAAGTCCACGCTTCTGGGCCTCTGCAACCCATTCATCAGAGTATCCGTTTCCGTTGAATACGATTCTCTGATGTTCGATAGCATATTTCTTGATCAGATCATGTGCTGCAAGCTCGAAATCGTCTGCTTTTTCAAGAACGTCACAGGCATCTGAAAATGCCTCCGCAACGATGGTATTTAACACGATATTGGCCTGTGCAACGGAATCCTGGGAACCAACCATACGGAACTCAAATTTGTTTCCGGTAAAGGCAAACGGTGATGTACGGTTACGATCAGTCGCATCCTTCATGAAATCCGGAATGGTCTTAACACCGGTTTCAAGTTTTTCACCTTCCAGACTGTGTGTTGCTGTACCTGTGCTGATCAGCTGATTTAATACGTCTCCAAGCTGATCTCCAAGGTAAATGGACAGGATCGCTGGCGGTGCCTCGTTTGCTCCTAATCTGTGATCGTTTCCCACATCAGCTGCCGCTGCACGAAGAAGTGCTGCATGCTCATCAACTGCCTTTAAAATACAGGTAAGTACCAGTAAGAACTGTACATTCTCATGTGGTGTCTTACCAGGCTCAAGCAGATTGATTCCATCGTCTGTTGTAATGGACCAGTTGTCATGCTTTCCGGAACCGTTGACACCTGCGAATGGTTTCTCATGAAGCAGACACTGTAAACCGTGACGTCCGGCAACCTTCTTTAAGGTTTCCATGATAATCTGGTTGTGATCAACTGCTACGTTACACTCTGCATAAATTGGTGCCAGCTCATGCTGTGCCGGAGCTACTTCGTTATGCTGTGTCTTTGCAGCCACGCCAAGTTTCCAGAGTTCTTTGTTGACATCCTTCATGTAGGCTGCAATTCTCTCGCGGATTGCTCCGAAATAGTGATCGTCCATCTCCTGTCCCTTTGGAGGCATTGCCCCGAAAAGAGTACGTCCGGTAAAGATCAGATCCTTACGCTGTAAATACTTCTGACGATCTACAATGAAGTACTCCTGCTCCGGTCCAACGGAAGGGGTAACTTTCTTTGATGTCGTATTTCCAAACAGTCTTAACAGACGGATAGACTGTGTATCGATTGCTTCCATGGAACGAAGAAGTGGTGTCTTCTGATCCAGTGCCTCTCCTGTGTAAGAACAGAAAGCAGTTGGAATACAAAGAGTGGCTCCTGCTGCGTCCTGACGAACGAAAGCAGGTGATGTACAATCCCATGCTGTATATCCTCTTGCCTCAAATGTCGCACGAAGTCCGCCTGATGGGAAAGAAGATGCATCCGGCTCGCCCTTGATCAGTTCTTTACCGGAAAAGCTCATCAGAACCTTGCCATTTGGCATTGGCGCAGTAATAAAGGAATCGTGTTTCTCTGCAGTCACACCGGTCAGAGGCTGGAACCAGTGGGTATAATGGGTAGCACCTTTCTCGATAGCCCACTCCTTCATCTCATGTGCGATGACGTCTGCGGTCTCAAGATCAAGTTCTTTTCCCTCATCCATGACTTCATGGAGTTTCTTGTAAACTTTTTTTGGAAGACGTTCCTGCATTACCGTGTCATTGAATACGTTCTCGCCAAAAATGTCTGCAACGTTAAAATAATCACTCATTTTTTACAACATCCTTTCTTTTCACAATCAAATCCCCTGATTGTACGCTTATTTACCAAACATAAGTCATTTTACTAAAAAAGGGCATTCCAATAGCTATATTGGAACGCCCTCGTTCTTAACTCATGTTTAATCTAAAACTAAGATACCTCTTTCCAACACAAAATGCAACCTCTTTTTTGAAGTTTTTTACATTTTATACAATTTGACGTTTTTCTCTCAAATTCTACTTCTTTTTTGTTTATTTCTTCACGAAAAAAGGAAGTGTCAAACGGCACTTCCTTTTTTGATTCCTGTTATTATTCAGCTTTTCCAACAGAACCGAACAGTTCCATCTTTTCCTTAACAGTAGCTTTGATTGCATCTGCACCAGGAGCAAGAAGCTTACGAGGATCAAATCCCTTGCCCTCTAAGTCCTTACCAGCCTCAATGTATTTACGTGTAGCATCTGCGAAAGATAACTGGCACTCTGTATTAACATTGATCTTAGATACACCAAGAGAGATTGCTTTCTTGATCATATCAGCCGGGATACCTGTACCCCCGTGAAGAACTAATGGCATAACACCGGTCTTAGCCTGGATTGCATCGAGAGTCTCGAAGCTTAATCCCTTCCAGTTTGCAGGATATTTACCATGGATGTTACCGATACCTGCTGCCAGCATA
>ERZ780007.487-NODE-487-length-12683-cov-7.99596_pt1 | contig 12683 bp, 11 predicted proteins | sample MGYA00511872_ERZ780007 | MGnify/ENA primary metagenome ERZ780007 (study PRJEB29588, sample SAMEA2149603) | human gut metagenome | biome: human gut; feature: human-associated habitat; material: faeces | place: Denmark | collected 2008/2010 ... | reverse complement strand
GCGGAGCCGCCCGCTCGCGCAGCTACACACCCGCCCAGGTGGGGCTGATAGTGGCTGCGCTGGGCGAACCCTGAAGCTGGGGTTTGCGGACACAGAGTGGAGGTTTACGAACACAGTATAGAGGTTTCTCTGTGCCTTGGTGTTTAAAGGGTGTAAGGTGCAAAAGTGCACCGCCTTCCTTACACACACACGCACACACATACGTGTGTATGCGCGAGGTGCGGCCGGTGTCATGCTTGCGGTTTCCGATAGACTCCCTTGTCATCTGTCTTCTCCACCAGTCCGTTCTTGCAGAGCCTTTTCAGCCAGCTGGTGGCAGTCTCGAACTTGATGCCCATCTCTTCTGCCTTCTGCAGATAGGAGGCGCGGGTGAACTCCTCGCTCATGCAGCCTATCAGCTCGTCACGGTCGGCATTGCCGCGGCTGACGACTTCGTTGTTGGGCAGGAAGGAGAGTATGTGGGTGCTGTGTCGGTAAAGGCTTTCGGCTAGTGCCAGCACGGCATGGAAGTCATCGGGAGTGATGGTGAGGTCCCACAGACTGACGATGCGGTCCTTGATATTGTCTGCGGCGGTACCGGGGTCGGGCGAGACGCAGGGAGAGGAAGTGATTGCCCCCCGCTCTTGTGCGCGAAGCATGGCCACCACCTCCATTATGCGGCAGATGTTGATGGCGAGACGCGCCACGCTGCCGGACATCTCGTTGCCGTTGGCAAGTCCGGAGCGGACGAAGAGGGCAGAGAAGATACGGTTGAATTCATCCTTCTGTCCGTCCGTGAGGCGCAGGGTGAAGATGCCGTTCATAACAATCTCCTCCCGCTTCTCTTTCCACTCCCTGCCCAAGGCCCTGAAGGTCTCCTCGAGGTCGTGGTCGTCTTTGTCGAACTGGCTCTGCCAGCGGTGTATGGCGGGCATGTAGTAGAACAGTTCGCGGGAGAATAGTCCGTTCTCGGAACTGGGAATCAGCGGTTTCACTTGTGCCGGAGTGCCGGAAAGCAGTACGGAGAGGTAGGTCTTCTTCACTTCGAGGTATTCCTGGTTGGTGCGTCGGTTGTAGGAGAGGCGGTCGTGGTCGAAGGCCTTGCGCATGGTGTCGCTCCAGTGTCCGTATTCCGAGCCGATGGCGGCGGAGATGGTGTCCGCCTCGCTTTCGCATATCAGTCCGGTGCCGTCGGAGTCGATGATATTTTGCAGGATGCCGGTTCCGGTGTTGTTACCGGAGATAAGGAACATCTTGTTGAGCGGCATTTCGGGTATTTCGGCTTTGCCGCGCTCTTTGCCCATGGCGTCGTATGCGGCTTTTTCGCGGCGGTAGCTCTTCATGCTTTCAGTGACGGCCTGGCGTATTTCGTCGTGGATGGGTTCGGCCAGCAGCCGCACCAGCGAGAGGATGCCTTTGCCTGCTGCCGGCAGCGCCACGACGAAGGTCTGCAGGCTGGGAGACACCATCTTGCCTCCGTAGGAGCTGCGTACGTTGCGCCCCATGCCGGCCCCCAGTACGGTGAGGGCGCCCAAGAGCAGCACGTCGCGCTGCGCAGGTGAAGTGCCCGCCTTCAAAATCTCCTCCAGGGGATAAGGCCAGCCGGAGTGCCCGTCGAAGGTGGGCAGCGAGACGCGCGGGTCGCTGCCCGGTATTTCGGAATTTTCTTCCTCCTTACGCGTACACGTGTGTGTGTGAGGAGAAGGGTACACCTTTGCACCTGCACCTTTTTGAGAAGAAGTCTCTTTTTGAGTAGATGTAGCGTATGTGTCGGGCAGAACATCGGAACGTAGCTTTACGCCGCACAGCTCGGCCAGGTGGAAGGCGGTGCCCAGATGGACGTTGTTCCGTCCGTTACGCAGGGCGTTACTGAAGAGCTTGTCGGCGGCACGTCGGTCGTACTTGGGCGATAGGCTACACAAGGTCAGGAAATCCTGCCGTCCGACCTCTCCACAATCTGTGGCAATGGCAAAGGCTAGTTGGATGTACTCTTGATAGGTTGGGGCTATGTCGGCTCCGGCACCTCTGACGGCTTCGGTCAGCAGATGCAATGAAGATAATGATTCCATTGTTTTAGTAATTAGTAATTTATAATTTCATCAGCGCCCCCTCATCGTGGCAGAGGAAGCACGCCCGTACCACGTCCTTTCCCGACGTGTCCACCCCTTGTCCGGGTTGCGTGTTTTCGGCGTCGTACATGCAGTGCACGTAGTTCATGGCCCATTGTATCCCCTCGGCAGGATTTTGCTCGTGCAGGCAGGGAACGAATGCCTTTACCCCCCTTCCGGTGGGGCTGACGAATACCAGGGTGGGACAGAGATAAGGGTCATCGAACAGTCTTTGCCGCAAAGCTTCGGCTTCGGCGAGGGATTGGAGGTGGTCCACATCCACTACCACCAGTCCGGAGGTCTCCGTCAGGCAGTCGCTCCGTCGGCGGGTGAATACGCCGCAGGGGGTAACGTAGGGGAGGTTCTCTTGCTTCAGTCGTCGGCAGGCTTGTGTGTCGCCGCTTTCTACAGCCATGCGCACTTGCCCGGTAAGTTGCTTTAGTTGTTCGTTTGTGGTGATGATTTTGTAAACTTCTTGTAAGTCAGTTGTTTTGTAGGGAGTCAGTGTTGCAGGCTTCACTACTTTTCCCGTCTCATCGTCCTTCACCGGTGATATGGGTGCGAGGAAGAGAGACATTCTGAATTCATTCATTATTGCTTTTTGTTTTAAAATTTCCGGTGAAGTTAGACACTCTTTTTCGTAAGGTATTACACCTCTACTGTAACCTTGATACACTATTTGTGTTATTTTTAATTATATTAAACTTAAAATTATGAATTGTTTGATTGAACATTCGCTGGACTCCCTTCTGTGGGGAGAGAAAATCGAGTATGCACGCATGCAGCTGCACATCACGCAAAAGGGGCTTTGCGCAGCCGTACACATGAGCCTCAGTACGTATCAGAAGATTAAAAAAGGGCTGGTATAAGACACGACCGTGTCCTGAAACTCCTTGATTATCTGCAAGAAGCCATGACGGAAGAAGAATTCCGCGAGTTTTGGATGGGGATGGCGGGAGGATAGAAAAACTACTCAAAATCTTCGATAAAGTACATAGAATTCTATTAAATAAGAACTGAATTTATGCAAGTTATTATATTGGCTGCCGGATTGGGCCGCCGCTTGGGAGAGTTGACAAGCAATAACACTAAATGTATGGTAAAGGTCAATGGGATACGTCTCATTGACCGCCTACTGGAACAATTATCGCAGCTCTCCTTGCAACGTATAGTACTGGTTATTGGTTACGAAGGCAAGAAGTTGCGTGACTATCTCGGTACCAGCTATGGTGATATACCTTTGGTATATGTGGAGAATCCCATATACGACCAAACCAACAATATTTATTCACTGGCTCTTGCTAAGAAAGAATTGGCTGAAGATGATACACTGCTGGTGGAGTCGGATATGATATTCTGTGTGGATATATTCAAGCGGATGATAGAGGATAACCGTCCCAATCTGGCCGCCGTAGCCAAATTTGAGAGTTGGATGGACGGTACGGTAGTTCTGCTGGATAAGGATGAAAACATAGTGAACTTTATTCCTAAATCGGCATTCGATTTTAATGACATTAGCCGTTATTACAAAACGGTCAATGTATATAAGTTCAGCAAAGGTTTTTCCAAAGAAAAATACATCCCTTTTCTGGAAGCCTATAGCAAAGCAATGGGAAATAATGAGTATTATGAATCCGTGCTCCGCGTGCTGGCCATGCTGGACAAAACCGGCTTGAAAGGAATACCACTCAAAGAAACGGAAAAGTGGTATGAGGTGGATGATATACAGGATTTGGATATTGCCGAAACCCTATTTGCTGAGTCCGGAGATAAACTGTCTCGCTATCAACAGCGTTATGGCGGTTACTGGCGTTTTCCTCATCTACTGGATTTCTGCTATCTGGTAAACCCGTTCTTTCCTCCGGAAAAGATGAAAAACGAACTGCGTGCCAACTTTGATACATTGCTCACTGAATATCCATCGGGAATGAATGTGAATGCACTGTTGATGGGCAAATATTTCAATATCAGACAACAATATGTTTGTGTGGGCAACGGGGCAGCCGAACTGATAAAAAGCCTGATGGAACACTTGAAGGGAAACGTAGGAGTGATTTATCCTACATTTGAGGAGTATCCCAATCGGAAAGAAACGATGAACATCGTAGCCTATATTCCGCAGAACAAGGATTTCTCCTATACAAATGAAGACATCCGCCACTTTTTCGGAAATAAGGATTTGGAAGCCTTGTTGATTATCAATCCGGATAATCCCTCGGGAAATTTATTATCAAAAGACGAAGTGATGGTTCTCTTGGAATGGAGTAGGGAACGTGGTATTCGTCTTATTATTGATGAGTCTTTCCTCGATTTTGCCCGTAGTGGAGAAAATATATCGTTACTCAACAACCCGATGTTGGCGGATAATCCTCATTTGGTTGTCATTAAGAGTATCTCTAAGTCGTACGGGGTTCCGGGACTGCGTCTTGGAATGGCAGCGACTTCGGACATGGAGCTGATAAATAAAATGCGGAAGGATGTTTCTATCTGGAATATCAACTCATTTGCAGAGTTCTACATGCAGATTTATGGAAAGTATGAAAAGGATTATCAAAAGGCTTGTCGGGACTTCATTGCTGAACGCGAACATTTTTTCCGGACTCTTCAAGATATTGATTTTCTTCGTGTGATTCCCTCGGAAGCAAATTACTTTTTGTGTGAAGTAATAGGGCGTTTTACATCCCACGACTTGACGGATATACTCCTGAAAGAACATAATATCCTAATAAAGGATTGCGGGACAAAGAAGGCATTTCAAGGAGGAAATTACGTGAGGATAGCGGTGAGGGGAAGAGCGGATAACGAGAGACTGGTAAACACATTGCAAGAACTTTGAGAAAACAGCATATATAGAAGATATGAAAATTATAACTGAAGAGCAAATTAAGAGTTCACATCTGGTTACTTATGATTCCATTACACTAGTGTCCACTAAAAATTTTTTGGTCACTAGTCGGTTAAAAATTAAATAAATTCGATTCACTTGAATCATTTAGCTCTTTGATATTTTTGAAATTCGATTTGTCGAACAAATCTCTAAGATGAGTTTTATCGGTTAGCGAGATGCCGAGTATTTGCAAGGTTTCGTAGATGCTTCGCTCTAACTTCATATCGTGTTGTACTATCGCCACAAGGCAGTAAGTAATTATGGCACAATATATTTGTATGCGTACAGCATTCTCCGAAGTTCCCCAAAACCTCTTTATCTTAAGGTGTTGTTTAATCCATTTGAAAAACAGCTCCACACTCCATCTATTTCGGTATAACCGAGAAATCAGCTCAGCCGAAGCGTCAAGATTGTTCGTCAGGAAAATGTATCGTGTGCCACTTTCGGGGTCTTCAACAATGAGCTTTCTAAGTTCATCGGGGTAATCCTTGGAACTTTTATAAACCGTAAAACATCCGATGACATCAGAAATGACACCTTCAGGCAATCTTCGCTTCCACGTTTTGGGCTTGATGCGTACATTGGTTTTGGCTCGTACAACGAAGAAAGCACCTATGCGGTCTATCGTATACAAGTTGCCAAAATCGTTGTAACCACGGTCAAATATATAATGCGCACCACGTTCATAAGGAATCACAGACATCGCTTTTGTATCGTGAATATTAGCAGGAGTAATATGCACAAATGCAGGAACTTCCGCTTCCACATCGTAGAGCGTATGCATCTTGATTCCGCCTTTATGCTTGCGGAATTTAGCCCACTCGAACACTGACAGACAAAGGTCAATCGTGGTGGAATCAAAAGCATAGACATGACCGTCAAGCTCAAAGATTCTTTCGATTCTACGCTTGCGCGCTTCGGCTATCATGAAGGTTGCATATTCCTGGAAGATGCGATAGTCACGTTGCTCGTTAGCCTTGCTAAGATTGCTTCGTGTTACGGACTTGCCGATTCCCAGATGATAGAGTTTTCCGGTGTGAGCCTCCAGTGACACGATGAGGTCTCTTAAACTCTCACGGTTGGAAAGTTGACCGAACATCATCGTAAGCAACTGATTCCAACAGGTATAGCTTTTAATGTATTTGTTGCCTTCATACTTCTTGACGATACGCAAGAACTTGAACTCATCAAGAAATGTGACTAATTGAGAAAAAACATATTTGTCTTTATTCATAACAGTCTGATTCAGACTGCAAAAGTAATTTCAAATCGTTGCGCACCAAATACCATTACAACAAACTGAATTTCAACAATTTCAAAGAACGACTATGATTTTTTAGTGGACACTAATGATTCCATTACTATTAATATGTAATGGTAGGGTTTGCAACGAAGGCATTTTATCTGTGTGAGTTGAATGTTAGTATTCTCCCCCCAAAAAAAGAAGACGTATAGTCTGCTTCAAATCAAATATCGAACGACACCAACATATATCGTTTATTCATGAAAACAAGTCGTTATAAAATAATTATAAGCAATCTCTCATATCTTTCATTATTAGAACTCTTGGGACTATTTTTCCCGCTTATCACTTATCCATATCTGATAAAAGTATTAGGGAAAGATACATACGGAGCTGTAGTAATGGCGCAATCCATAGTTGCCTATCTAGTCATTATGGTCAATTTCGGATTTAATGTTTCTGCCGCCAAAGACGTCAGTAAAAAAAGGAATAACCATATTGCATTATCCCATGTGGTGAGTTCTATTTTTCTCCTAAAATCTTTTATATTTCTGTTAGTTGCCATCATATACATCAGTATAATTTTGTTTACAGATATAGTCCATTACAAATTCTTATACTTGTTTTCATTAGGTCTATGTATACAGGAAATTTATTTCCCTACGTGGTTTTTTCAAGGAATGGAAAGGATGAAGTATATTACCATAATATCTTTTATGACCCGTTTCCTTTCTTTATTTTTAATCTTCCTAATAATAAAATCCGATGACAATTTTATTTTCGTACCTCTGTTGAATTCATTAGGAGGCATTTTTGCATCCATCGTTTCTTTTTATATCCTAATCAGATTTTTCTCTATCAGACTGTCATTTGTTCCTTTTCGTTATATCAAATTGGTTTTTTGCAGAAGTATTCCTTTCTTCTTTTCTCGTTTTATTTCTGTTGCTATGGAAAAAACAAATGCCGTATTGATAGGAACAACATTAAGTTATGGAGATTTGGCTGTTTATGATTTGGGTACAAAAATAGTTGGAATATTAAGAATTCCTTTCAACATAATTGCCCAAGTTTTATATCCATCCGTAGCATATTCAAAAGATATAAGTGTAGTAAAAACAATGTTGAAAGTTTCTATAAGCGTAAGTTTCATAATTATTTTCTTTATGTTTTTCATAGCTCCGTATGTCGTCGATTTCTTAGGAAGTTCACAACTCGATGCTGCAACCAATTTAGTATATGTATTAAATACAGTGTTGCCTGCCGTTGGAATCAGTAGCGTTTTAGGTGCTTCCACATTAGTCACTTTCGGATATATCAAAGAATATAATTTGAGTGTGATATATTCTTCTGTATCCTATTCAATTATAATTGCCTTAGTAATCCTTTTAGGAAACGTTTCATTGTATACCATGGCTTTAGCTTACATATTGCCGGAGTATATCATTTGTGCATATCGATATTATATATCAAAAAAATATATTTTAAAATAGAAGTTATGGGATTAGACATTTATAAAACCGATAAATGCTTGTATCAAAAGAAAAATGGAATAGAATATTACTCTATTACCCATCTGCAAGAGGTGCAAAAAGAGATGCTGCACTTATTGAGCATAGTAAATCAAATTTGTGTCGACAATAATATTCAATATTGGATTGACGGAGGAACGCTAATAGGAGCAGTTCGCCACCAGGGATTTATTCCATGGGATGATGATATTGATATTTCACTCTGCAAAAGCGACTATCTTAAATTGATTTCTTTATTGGAAGACTATTCAAAACAGAATCAAACAACTTACCTATATTATTCACCTGAAAAGACGGGGTATCATTGTTGCAATTTCTTTGCAAGCAAGATTAATCTGTATGCGCGGTTTGAGAAGACATTTACATTAATGCCAGTGAAGTTGGATATACGCCCCGTAAATGTTTTAGATAGAGACACTTTCAATCTGGAAGAAAACAACAGAATGAGGGATAAGGCCAATTATTATATATTCAACAAGGTATATTTGTCGAAAGATTTCAACTTAAACTATCAAAAGCACAGTAAGGAATACTTGAGTAAAAAATGGAATTTTCTGAGTTACTATAATACAGAATACGGACTTCAATTACCCATGCTAAACACGGTGTTTACCTATCCTTATTTTGAGTACTCCGGACAAATAATAATAGACTATGAAGATATATTCCCTATAAGAAATTTGAAATTTGAAAATTTATTAGTTCCGGTACCTAATAAGTATGATAAGTTTCTATCATATTTTTATCATGACTTCATGACATTACCGAAAATGGTTCAAAGAGCCCCTGCTGCGTATGAATACATAAAAGTGTCAAATACATCGGTTAATATGATGAAGCTGATACAAGAACAGTGCAAATTCACATATAAAACAAAAACTTTTAGGCATTTGTATAATGTCATCAGAATATTCGGACTGAAAAAAATGATTGCGATACTATTTGAAAGATAAAAAAATGAATGGTTTTGAAAAAACAGAAAAATTAAGGAATATCATTTTTGATCAGTTATCTCCTCTGATTGACAATGATTATGTGTTATGGGATCTGCCCTATCATGAGAATATCGGTGACACCCTCATTTGGGAAGGGGAAAGATGCTTTTTAAAAACATTGAAATATAAATGCTTGGACTTTGCCAATGCAATAACTTGTACCTTTCCTAAATTGCAATCCGATGTCATAATTCTGCTTCACGGAGGTGGAAATTTCGGTGATGTATGGCGTGATGCACAAATGTTCAGATTGGAGGTTATACGAAAATATCCTAATAATAAAATCATTCTATTTCCTCAGACTGTTCATTATTCAGATAAATCATTGATAGCACCGGATGCGAATGCAATGGGAAAGCATAAAAATCTAACTATATGTGCCCGGGATGGACGTTCTTTTGAATTATTGAAATCTTCATTTAGCAATGAGATACTATTACTGCCTGATATGGCTTTTTGTATATCGAAAGAATTATTGGAGAACCATCACATGTCTTCTTTATCCGGTCGCTTGCTTATTGCGCGCATGGACAAAGAGTCTATACCTATAAACCGGGAGGAATGGCATGGGGTTGATATTCGGGATTGGCCAACTTGTGAGAAAGCAACACCGAAATTGCGTTTTCTTTATGCGTTGTTTAAATTGAATAGGATTATCCGCGCGGAATGGTCAAAAAAAAATATTGATTTTTATTGCAATCAAATATTACGCCCTCATTTGATAAAGAGTGGGGCTCGTTTTATTGGTTGTTATCAGGAAATCAACACTACACGCCTGCATGTTATGATACTATCCATATTATTGGGAAAAGACAAGATATATTTCTTGGATAATAACTATGGAAAATGCCGAAGTTTTTATGATACTTGGCTAAAGGATTTGGATGCGGTGAAACCCTATGACTACTCAAAATGAAAGCATACATTATAAACTTGAAGCATTCCATAGATCGCAGAACATATATGGAAGAACAATGCCGCAAACTTCCTTTTTTAAGCATCGAATATATTAATGCCGTGGACGGGAGGAGCATGAACACAGAGGAACGGACTATAGCGTTTGATGAAAAGGAATTTGAGAAGCGCTACTCGGTAAAAGTCCGTCCGGGCGAAATAGGCTGTACGCTCAGCCACCAGAAATGCTATAAGAAAATGGTGGAGGAACATCTTCCGTATGCCCTCATATTGGAGGATGATATTTCTTTGTCTGTGGATATTAAAACCGTATTGGAAAAGATAGGAGAGATGATGCAGACGGGCATCCCTACGGTTGTTTTATTGTCGGGCTGGTATTGGTATGGCAATACAACCCATCTGGAGGGAGAGTACAAGCTGGCTAATGTGTATGATGCTTTCTTAACTCACTCGTATGTAATAAACCTTGCTGCGGCAAAACTTCTGATAGAAACACGTCCTTATATCACTGCGGATGACTGGTATTACATCCGCCATAAAGGTGTGAAACTACAAGCTGTTTTACCACACCTGATAAATCAGCTATGGGATGGTGATTTGACAACCACTGTCAATGTAGAGCCAGGAAGAAATAAAAGTCTGAAATGGAAATTACTCAATTTACCACGTTTGTCAACAATGAAGTTTTTAAAGTTTATAGGACATTTTGAAGAAGCATAATATGATTAAGGTATCCGTTATCATTCCGGTTTATAATGTAGAAAAATATATAGAGCATTGTGCACGTTCTTTGATGGAACAAACATTAATGGATATAGAATATATTTTTGTAGATGATTGTACTCCCGATCACAGTATGGAAATTCTTCAACGGGTTCTGACAGATTATCCTGAACGACTGGAAAGCATACGGATAATTCATCACACACAGAATTCCGGTTTAGCAACTGTAAGAAATACGGGATTACAGATAGCCCAAGGAGAGTATATCATACATTGTGATAGTGATGATTGGGTTGAACCGGATATGTATGAGGCAATGTATGCCAAAGCTAAAGAAACGGATGCGGACATTGTAGTTACAGATTATTATTATGAATACGCAAACCATACTTCTATTCAAAAGCAGAATTATCCGGACAATCCTTTATTCTGCATAAAAAAAATGTTGGCAGGGGAGCTACACTGTGGAATTTGGAATAAATTGGTCAGAAAAGCAATTTATGTAGAGAATAATATATCTTTTCCTGATGGTGTGAATATGTGGGAGGATGTATTGACAACCATCCCTCTTTGCTTTCATTCTGCGAAGATTGTGTATCTGCCTAAAGCTTATTATCATTATGTACAGTTCAATACTAATTCATATACGCAACGTATGTCTGAAAAATCTCTCCGAAACCAGATAGAAGCAATAAAAAGGCTTGAAATCTTTTTATACGATAATGATTTAGAAGAACTGAATCATGAGCTGTGTTATATGAAATTGACTGTAAGACTATGTCTGTTGTTAAATAGCAAAGGGGAACAACAAAAAAAATGGAGTGATTTATATCCGGAAGCAAATGCTTGTATATTGACCTATAAAGAAATGTCCTGTTATTGGCGTATCGCATTGAAACTCGCATCTTGGAGAATGCTATTCGCATTTAATGTGATGGCTTACGGGAGTAGATGGATAAAGATTTGTTTGGCTAAAGTTTATGCTTGAATTTAAAAAGATAATTGCTCTGAAAGAGATAGCATGTGTGGTTACTGTATTTTGCTATATTTTCTCATTTTATATAATCGGTCCCATCACTAGTTCTATCATTATAGCCGTCCCTTTTCTCTATCTTTACCTGCATGATAAGGTTTATTTCCATCAAGATATTTACTCGGTACGTACTTTATCATTTCTTACCTTCATTATTTTTGTAGGATTAGCATATAGTGCTTTACATGTCACTTTTGATTATTCTTATGTGAAAACGGTGTTCGCACAGATGATTCATTTATCAATGGGTATCGTTATTGTGACCGAGTTGAGAAGACGCTATCATATAACTGCTTTTGACATTGAGAAATATATTGTATATGCATTTTTCGTACAGTCCATTATAGAAATAGTAGCTTCGGTTACCCCTCCTTTTGCCTCGGCTTTGCTGCCTTTCAATAGGGCTTATGAATTGCAAACAAATGAAGCGGGAAGACGGGGACTGGCATTGGCAGCGGGAACCGGGTGGAGTTTGGGGCTTGCCTTTGGATTGCTATATATTATTTATGTAAAAAGATATTTGTTGGATGGAATCAATGTATATAAAATCATAACAGGGGTTGTTCTTTTGGCAGGAACAATGTTTGCCGGCAGGACTGGCTTTGTCGGTGCACTGTTTGGTGTCATTCTGTTTCTTCTAAATGCCAATCGTGGAGGAATTTACAAGATACTTATAATAATAAAGATACTTCTGTTTATAGTGGTTACTTGTCTATTATTTTATATTTTATTCCCTGCTATATCCATACACTTGGTCGAGAATGTGTTTCCCTTCGCTTTCGAGCCCTTTTATAAGCTATTTTATAATGATGAGTTTTCTACCGGTTCTACGGATCGATTGCAAGAAATGTGGGAGGTAACTATTACTCCTATAGAAGTGCTAATCGGTACCGGATATTTTACAGATCCATTGACTGGTTCCTATTATAAACATATAGACATCGGTGTTATGCGTAATTTGTTTTATTGGGGTATTGTAGGATATATGGTGCTGATTTTATATCAACTTTTTCTTTTGAGCCCGATAAAAGTAATATCTGAGGATAAAAAGTATAAGTGGAATGTAACAATATACAGATTGTGTTTAACTACTTATTTATTTTTGATGGAATTTAAAGCCATGACTATCGGCTTTAATAAGATGGCTGTTTCCATCGTATTTTTATTGGGCTATTTTTATTATTGCGAATATCAGGAACAGAAACATGAATCCTTCTGTAAGCAGTCAAAAAATGGCTATTGATTGCAACCTCTATCTTCGCTGCGAACAA
>ERZ780007.484-NODE-484-length-12730-cov-4.31377_pt1 | contig 12730 bp, 16 predicted proteins | sample MGYA00511872_ERZ780007 | MGnify/ENA primary metagenome ERZ780007 (study PRJEB29588, sample SAMEA2149603) | human gut metagenome | biome: human gut; feature: human-associated habitat; material: faeces | place: Denmark | collected 2008/2010 ... | reverse complement strand
GGGAAAACGTAGAGATTGCTCCTTTTGTTTTCATTGACAAGAATGTGGTAATCGGCGATAATAACAAGATTATGGCGAATGCCAACATTCTGTACGGGTCGCGTATCGGCAATGGGAATACCATTTTTCCCGGAGCTGTCATCGGTGCCATTCCTCAAGACCTGAAGTTCAGAGGAGAAGAGAGAAGAAAACGCCCTACCGCCGAGATAGGCGATAACAATACCATCCGCGAGAATGTAACAATCAACCGGGGTACGGCCGCCAAAGGAAAGACAATCGTAGGCAGCAACAACCTGCTGATGGAGAGCGTACATGTGGCGCACGATGCCATCATAGGCAACGGCTGCATCATCGGCAACTCCACCAAAATGGCCGGTGAGATTGTAATAGACGACAACTCCATTATCAGCGCCAATGTACTGATGCACCAGTTCTGCCGCGTAGGCGGATTCGGGATGATACAGGGTGGATGCCGTTTCAGCAAAGACATACCGCCTTACATCATAGCCGGCCGCGAGCCTATCTGCTATGCAGGGCTCAATATCGTGGGGCTGCGCCGCCGCGGTTTCTCCAACGAAACTATCGAAGCCATTCATGACGCCTACCGCATCATCTATCAAAGCGGGCTGAACAATACGGAAGCTTTGAAGAAGATTGAGAATGAAATGGAAATGATACCCGAAATCAGCTATATTGTAAACTTTATACGTGAATCGACTCGCGGCATTATCCCTGCAAGTAAATAAAAAGTTAGCACTATGATATATAGATTTACTCTCATCTCCGATGAAGTAGATGACTTCATCAGAGAAATACAAATCGACCCGGAAGCTACGTTCTATGACTTCCACGAAGCTATCCTGAAATCAGCGGGTTATACCAACGACCAGATGACCTCTTTCTTCATCTGCGACGACGATTGGGAAAAGGAAAAGGAAGTAACCCTCGAAGAGATGGATGACAATCCGGAAATAGACAGTTGGGTGATGAAAGAAACCCAGGTCAGCGAGTTGGTAGAAGACGAAAAGCAGAAACTTCTGTATGTATTCGACTACATGACGGAACGTTGTTTCTTCATCGAGCTCTCCGAAATCATCACCGGCAAGAATATGACCGGAGCGAAATGCACCAAGAAAGCCGGGGAAGCTCCCAAACAAACCATTGACTTTGAAGAAATGGCGGCTGCCGGCGGTTCGCTCGACCTGGACGAAAGCTTCTACGGCGACCAGGACTTCGACATGGAAGACTTCGACAAAGAAGGCTTCGGCGGCCTGGACGAAGGTTCCGCCGATATTCCTTACGAAGAAGACAAATTCTGATAAACCGGTTCGGGCGAATAACAATTTGCTCCAATGATACTGAAATATCCTACGAGGATACATTCGTATCAAAGGATGCAACTGTTCTTCGCCCGAATTATTTTATTGCGACCTCATGAAAACATTGATAGTACTTATAGGCCCTACGGGAGTAGGCAAGACAGAACTCAGCCTCCGACTGGCGGAGCATTTCCGGACATGCATCGTTTCCGCCGATTCACGGCAACTTTACGCCGACCTGAAAATCGGTACGGCCGCCCCTACCCCGGAACAATTGCAACGGGTACGGCATTACTTCGTCGGCACCCTGCAACTGACTGACTATTACAGCGCCGCCCAATATGAAGCCGAAGTACTGCAACTTCTTGAGCAACTCTATACCCGGCACGAAGTCGTACTCCTGACCGGCGGTTCCATGATGTACGTGGATGCCGTATGCAAAGGCATTGACGACATCCCTACCGTAGATGCCGAAACCCGGCAATCGATGTTACACAAATACGAAACAGAAGGCTTGGAAAACCTTTGCGCCGAACTGAAACTGCTGGATCCTGAGTATTACAAAATAGTGGATTTAAAGAACCATAAACGAGTAATCCACGCCCTGGAAATCTGTTATATGACAGGAAAGACCTATACCTCTTTCCGTACGCGGCAAAAAAAGGAACGCCCCTTCCGTATCATTAAAATAGGGCTCACCCGTGACCGTGAAGAATTGTACAACCGTATCAACCGGCGCGTAGAGCAGATGATAACAGACGGACTTGTAGAGGAAGCCCGCAGCGTCTACCCTCACCGCGCGCTCAACTCACTGAACACCGTAGGCTATAAGGAAATCTTCAACTACCTCGACGGAGAATGGACACTGCCTTTCGCCATTGAGAAAATTCAGCAGAACTCACGCATCTACTCCCGTAAGCAGATGACATGGTTCAAGCGGGACGAAGAAATACGCTGGTTTCATCCGGAACAAGAAACGGAGATACTTGCATACCTCCGTTCCCAACTGTCATAAGTCCGCCCGCCAATCGGCGCAGACCGTAAGATCTTTCCCGCGCCTTTACCATCCGGCTATCGTCAAGGCAAAGCCGTGATTGTCTTTTTCAGCCTTATATCCTGGCTGGATGCGCCTATCATAACCTCAAACTCGCCCGGCTCCACCGTCCAGTTCATATTGCGGTCCAGTATCTGCAAGTCCTCCGGTTTCAAAGAGAAAGTTACCTGCCTGGTTTCACCCGGTTTCAAGGATATCCTCTCAAAGCCGCGCAGTTGCGAATCGTAAGTAATGACGCTGCTCACCTTATCGCGCACATACAGCTGCACCACCTCGTCGCCCGCGCGCTTTCCCGTATTCGTAACGTTGACTTTAACCGTATATTCCCCTTGCGTACGCTGCCGCAACGGAGATACTTCCAAATCGGAATAGGCAAACGCGCTGACGCTTGTCGCGCCCGAACCGTTGGGACCGGATTTCGGCTGGCTGCCATGCGAACCGGGTTTGAAAGGGAAGTTCAGCTCTATCTGTCCCACACTCTTCGGGAAAGTCACCGTCAGCTTGCCGCCCGGATTATGCTCGCCAAACAAAGTCTCCGCAATCACCGGCCCAATTGACGGTGAGCGGCTGGCCGTTTATCAACACCAGTATCACCGGCTTTCCCGTCGCATGCAATGCCTCAAGCAATTGCTGCTGGCGTCCCGGCAAGTCGAGCGAAGTACGCGAACGGCTTTCCCCCGTACGATACTCGTCCTCACCCAACACGGCAATGACTACGTCGCTTTCACCGGCTTTCCTTCGGCAACGGCTTTCAGATAAGCGCGCAGACCGGCCAGCACGGTAACCGTTTCCAGTCCGTTAGGGCCGTAACGGCTGGTCATGAAATTATCCTCATCAGCCAACGGACCTGTCACCAGCACTTTCTTTATCCGCTGTTTATCCAGCGGAAGAATATTATTCTCATTTTTCAGAAGCACGAGAGCCTGTTGCTGCATCTCCTTCACAAAATCCCGGCTTTCTTATCGGTCACATAAGGCCGGTCGAACAGTCCCAAACGGAATTTCACCCGCAGCACTTCCGACACACGCTTGTCTATCGTAGCCATTGAAATCTTCTTTTCTTCCAGCAACCGGCGGATGGGCAGAATAAAATCGGAAGGCGGAGTAAAGTGGGTGCGCACATTCAAGCCAGCTTCCAGCACCTGACGTACCGCCTCATCATAAGTATCCGCCACATGATGCTTGGACTCTACAAACTCCACGGCCTGGCTGTCGCTCACCACATATCCGTCGAAACCGTATTCCTCGCGCAGCAACTCTGTCAGAAAATAATAGCTGGCGGACACGGGCACACCGTCCCAATCGTTATAGCTGCTCATCACTCCCATAGGATGCGAATTCTGAATAACTTTCTTAAAAGGATACAGGAAAAGTTCGTGCAACTCACGCGGAGCAACGTGCGGGTCGGTACGGCAATGCCCGTCACGACCGCCTTTGGGGACGCTGTAAACCGCATAATGCTTCAAGGTGGCGGCTACCCCCTGCGACTGAATACCGTTCACCATTTCCGTTCCCAGAGCCGCTATCAGAAAAGGTTCTTCTCCATAACACTCCAATGTACGTCCCCACTTCCGATTGCGATAGGGGCCGGCAACGGAGTGGCTTTGGTGTGGTTCAGTCCGTGAATACCCTCATTCGTGAAGTCAACGGGAATCCCCAAACGGGTTTCCTCCACAAACCAGCGTTGCACGGTATTGACAGCCTCGGCATGGTTGCTGAAAGGATACAATAAATCGGGAACCAGCGCGGACTTCTTTCCCACGCCATTCAGCATCTCATCGATATTCGCGATGCCGTCTTTCCATATTTCATTTTTCCAGCCGGCAACGGGCAGGGAGTCCTTTAGTACGCGCCCGTAGCCGTAAAGGGTTGCCAACTGGCAGGTTTTCTCCTCCACAGACATTTGGGAGAGCAGGTCGGCCACCCGCTTTTCAACAGGTTGGGAAGGGTCTTCGTAAATATCCTTCACCCCGTTCTTGTTGAAATCGATCCAACCTTTCCGATACATTTTCTTGTTTTGCGCCTGCACATTGCCGACGAGTCCCAGACACAGGACGGAAATACCGATAATCAGTTTGTGTTTCATGTATAAAATCAATATAAATAATTAAAGTTCGAATAATTCCGCATACCGGGTTTCAATAAAGGCATCCAGCTCATTGTAGAGCGACCGCATCGCTTTCATATCCGCCCTGCCTCTCTTGCGCCATTCTTTCAACACCGTCCCGGCACGCCGGAACACCTCATCCTCCACCGGAGCCAGCAACTGCATATATCCGTTCTTATCTCCCTGGAACGAAAAACCACCCCCCGCCAGTATCACCGACCAATTGCCCAAAGGAGATACTTTCTCCGCTTCGTCGCGGAGCAGAAGCCTCGGCAAAGCCTTATCCGCCCCTTTCACCCAGACGGGCATTGCCACTCCGGTGGGCGGATACCCCAGGACAGTCCACATCGTAGTGAGCTCGGGACGTTCACCCTTTTTCACTCCCTGCACCACAACCGAGCTGGCTGTACTGCCGCGCGCAATGAAATCCTGGTCTACAAACCAAGTCTGGTCTACAAACCGCCCCGTTGTCTTAGGACGGTTGAAATCCCCGCTTTTCAGGTCGATTCCCAAAAGCGGATTGGCGAAAGAGCGGGAAAGTTCCCTGAATATCCATTGCGGCGTAATCTGTCCCGTAGCCGAAGCCGGCATCAGCAGCTTATCCTCCTGCATGAAGCGGACATAGCCCGCCCCCTCGTTCACCTTGCCTGAGAAAGAGAAGTTGGTACGTGCAATATACCCGCAAGGCGCATCCTTAGGGTCGTTGGCATCGTACATCACATACTTATGATAATCCACCTCGAACATGGCGGCACCCCCTTCGGCATCAATTACACCGAAGTTAGCTTCTATCAGGCTGGGCTTGGACAGCGTATCGAGAAATTGACGGAAATCCTTCACCGTAGCGCACACTTCCAACGCACGCCGCATTACCCGTCCGTTGGCCTCTCCACGCTCCTCGCCGGGTTTCACCTCGACCAAGTTATAAGACTGCGTATTCATAACGGAGAACCCCGCGGCGTTCGTACCTATCCACACATCCGTCGGATTATCTTCCACACTGTTGACAACGGCCCCCCCTGTTGACAACGGCTACAAACGGATAGCGCCCGCCGGAGAAATATCTCACGCTGTTTTGCGGAAAGTCCGTATCGCGGTTCTTCCACAGCAAGGGGCGTCCGTCGGGAGTAACCTTGCCGGAGATTACGGCAGATGTACAGGCGGAAAGCGGTCCGGCGCTTCCCAAAGATATAACGACAGCAATCAGAGCGAATAAAGTCCGTTTCATAGCAAAGAAGTTTTACCGTTAGTTTCGACAAAGATAAAAAATCAATCCGGATTAGTACGCCATACCGTTCAAAATACCTACAAATAGCGATTGCAGTTCTCGAAGAAAAGCCGTTACTTTGCGCCCGAAACATAGAGTAGAAAGGAATAACTTACAATGAATGAACAACATAAATACCGGGCAACGGACAAGATGAGCGACCTCATCTGCGATAACTACTCCTTATTAATGGTGATGAGCCGCTTCGGTTTGTCGCTTGGATTCGGAGACAAGAGCGTAAAGGACGTCTGTGAAGCCCAGAATGTAGACTACCGCACTTTCCTCGCCGTAGCCAATTTCATCAGCGAGGAGCAATACTCTTACAGCGCGGATGATGATTCATTCTCTATTCCGGCGCTTATGGATTATCTGAAACGCGCGCACGCCTACTTTCTCGACTTCAACCTGCCTGCCATGCGCCGCAAACTGATAGAGGCCATAGACTGCTCCAGAGATAATGACGTGGCCTACCTCATCCTCAAATTCTTTGACGAATACGCCAAAGAAGTGCGCCGCCACATGGAATACGAAAACGAGGCCGTCTTTACGTACGTAGAGCAATTGCTGCAAGGCAGGCTGTCCGACGAATACAACATCGCCACTTTTGCCAGCAAGCACAACCAGATAGACACCAAACTGAAAGAACTGAAAAATATCATCATCAAGTACTATCCGGAAAAAGAAAACAATAATCTTCTGAACGCCGTCCTGTTCGACATCTTCAACTGTGAACAAGACCTCGCGTCGCATTGCCAGGTAGAAGACTATATGTTTGTTCCCGCCGTAGCACAAATAGAAAAAAGACTGAAAGATGAACAATAATATTTCTTTGAAAATAGTTGTTGCGGAAACTTCGGTCATTGTACGAAGTGGTCTTGCGGCAGTACTCAAACGCATTCCCAACCTGAACGCGCACCCCATCGAGGTGTCGTCACCGGAGGCATTGCAGAACTATATCCATCTGCACACTCCCGACATTGTAATCGTAAATCCGACTTTCGGCGGCTGGTTCGACCTGCCTTCCTTCAAGACAGACCATACCAGAAACAGCATCAAATACATCGCATTGGTATGTTCCGTCATCGACAACAACGCTCTGAAAGAGTATGACGAAAGCATCGCCATCTGTGACGATATCGAAGTAATCACCGCAAAAATCAACCGCCTTCTCCATACCGAAGAAGAAGATGAAAAAGACAGCGAACAGGAAACGCTCAGCCAACGCGAAAAGGAAATCATCACTTGCGTCGTAAAAGGAATGACCAACAAGGCGATTGCCGACAAACTGTATCTGTCCATCCATACCGTCATTACCCACCGCCGCAACATTGCGCGCAAACTGCAAATACACTCTCCCGCAGGCCTCACCATCTACGCCATTGTGAACAAGCTGGTAGAACTGAGCGATATTAAAGACACCTTATAAATTCCCTGTCAACCGTTCTTCCGTACAACCTGCCGCGAAAGAAGAACCACGAGTCCCTTTCCAACCCCGTCTTCCCCCAGGAGAAAAGCATGCCGGCCTGCCGACCGAGCTTCATCTCCAACCTAAAGATACATATCTTCAGCGTAGAGATACGCATCTTTACCCTGAAGATGTACATCTTTAAGCTGAAGATAAAGCTTACTCCGTACCTTAGCACCCTTTCCCGGGCAACTCCGGCCGTTTTGGCAAGCACCCCTGACGGCCTTCTCCCTATCTTCACTCCGGCAGGTATCTCCGCTTCGTCCGCCGATCCTTTTATCTTCATAAAAGTGGTTACGTAATTATGACTAACTAATTCATTCTTTAAATCTGATGTTGCAAAGATACGGCATCGCGCCCAATGCCGCAATCACCCGATATAGGTATAATAAAGAACGCCAGTCATTATAAATAGGTAACACTACCGTTTCAATCACGCGTTTGCATAGCTGTGCATGCCGCCCAGGATGTAATTCACTCCGAAATAGGTCATCAACACCGTAAGAAAGGCAGCAATCATATAGATGTGAAAGAACAACGGCCTGCGGAAAGCGGGCAGGCTCTTCGCATGAAACGCCATTCCGTACACAAGGAACGTAATCAGCGCCCAAACCTCTTTGGGATCCCATGCCCAATACCGCCCCCACGACACGTTGGCCCAGACAGCCCCCATAAAGATACCCGCGCCCAGGAAGAAATTCGCCGGATAAAGCAGGAGACGGCTGAGGAGCATCAGCATCTTCCCGTGCCTGCGAATGCACAAAGCAAGTATTCCATTCAGCATCATAAAGGCGAACAGCGCATAGGACATCATTATCAGTGAAACGTGCATGCTGAGCCAGGGAGACACAAGTACAGGCATCAAAGGAGTAATCTGCGGATTCATCTGCCCCAAATGGGCGACGAGCAACGCAAATCCCGAAAGCAGAAAGCCGAAAGGAACCGTAAACGGAAACCTGCGGCGAAACAAGCACGCCAGCAGCAGCGTGCACAAGGCCATAAACTGCATCGTCTCATATCCGTTGCTCAACGGAATACGCCCGCCCACATACCAGCGCAGACCGTATCCGAAGAGCTGGAAAAGGAATGCCGCATAAAGTGCCGCCACAAACAAACGGTTTATCCGGCGTGACAAAGCGCTCCGCTCCGAAGCATAGCGCAGGCCGCAATATACCAGATGGAAGAATGCCAGCAAACCAACCGTCAGATTGAACATGAACAGGCATTTGCTGAAAGGAATACGGTTGTAGATAAGCTCCGCGCGTACCTTCGGCGATGGCAGCGGCTTTACGCCGCCGTCTTTCGGCAGAGGGCGAATCAAGGTACCCTTTTGAAGCATCAGAATCAATCCCACCTTTTCGTCCGTTTCCACGATTGCCTTTTCCAGAGGAGACATTTTCCGGCCGGTTTCCCGCCCGCCCTGCCAGAAGTCCTGCAAGCGGTACCGCTGTCCGTCAAACAAGTCGGCCACAGAAGCGTAAGACGTTTTCAGGTTCAACCGGCGGCATAATTCCCGGTTCTTAATGCCACCCGCCGATAACCTGTTCGGGAGTTAACCCCGCATAAGACGGCCGTCCCGTCAGTTTCATCACGAAATCACGGGCAAGCGTATTGAAGGGGCATACCCTGTCATGGTAAATAACCTGCTCGGAAGCCAGGCTGTCCGCCTGCCTGATGCTCAAGGCCGGAAGCGTCCGTCCCTGCACCTGCATGCTTCCCGCCAACAGCAGAAGGCAGAACACGCCCCCCTTTTTAAGCAACGGATGGTTCATCAGCCTGCGGAATTCCCCCCTGCGGCCGAAAAGCATCCCAATCATAGAGATGCCCAACAGGATGTATCCCGCATAGGTAATTCCTATGCCCCAAGGGTCATGGTTCACCGTCAGCCAACTGCCCTGCCTGTCTTCGTCGAAAGACGACTGATAGAAGCGGAAACCCTGTTCGGACAAGATACGGTTCATGGAAACGGTGCGGTTGCAAGAGGAGCTGTCCGCCCCCTGCCCCGGCCGTAATACGCGGATATGGCTGATATAGTCCGCGGGAGCCTCCGTACCGGGATAGTATTCCACCCGAAAGCTGTCCAAAAGCAATGTAAAGGGCAAATCTATCTCCCGCCCGCTCTCCTGCTCCACAAAGCTGCTTACCTTGTTTCCTGCAATAAGATGTACATATCCTTTCCGGCCGCCGGCAAACGTAATCATGGCTCCCGCCAAAATCACGAGGAAGGAGCCATGCAACAACAACGCAGGGAGAAATTTCCGCAACCGCTTTCCGGCTGATGCCATCATAGCCGCAACGGCCAAAATCCCCCAGACACAACAAAACCAAAAAGAATGATATATATGCTTTTCTATAAAATCCGTCCCGTAAGCCTGCTCCAGAAATGTAGCTATGGCAAGCAAGCATACGAGACAGATATATACACTTACAAACAATCGTTTCAAATTACAAAACATCGGTCGCTCTTTTAGAAAGGGGCATACTCTGTATTCTCAAGCCTCTTCACGCCCATGCACTCCATTTCTATCAGCCAGCCCGGACGGCACACCGGCGCGTGGACAAACACTTTGGGGGTAGCGGGAAAACGCTTGTCGTACATCTCTTTCACTACGGCATAGTCCGCCATATCGCGCAGGTATACAATCATCTGCCCCAGGTCGGCGAATGTGCAGCCGGCTTCCTTCAGGAGAGCCTCCACATTTTCCCACATACGTTCGGTTTGCCTGCGGATGTTTCCCGGATGCACCACCTCGCCTTTGCCGCCCGCCGATACCGGTACTCGATATGTAATGCGTCTTCTCCGTCAGGTTTTGCGTAACAAACACTTCGTTGCGGGCCTTCACCACGCCGGCATAGTTCACGTCTACGTTCTGCACGAAGAACCAGGTACGGATACAGTTGTCCGCCAATTTGCATATTTGCATCCCTGTTCCATTAGCTGCATCACGTAGTCATTCAGCAACAGGCGGGTTTGATATTCGGAGTTGGCCGCACGATTGAAGGCATTGCCGCTCCAAAGATGGCGGTAAGCGCCATGCTTCACCTCAAACAGCCCGTTGTGAAGCACTCTTGTCTGTACTCCGGACTGCAGGTATGCCCACAAGGCTATTTTAGTACCGTTCAACGGCGGCTGCTCCACGATGGAAAGCGCGCAGTCCGAACTCTCGGTGGTAAGCGCCAGCAGCATATCCGACTGGTTGGCGGCATCGCTCAGGAAATAACGCTTGAAAACGGCAACGGCGCCATGAAGCTCCCCTTCGAGCAAGGTGAAGTAGGCATTCACGACCGCGTTCAACTGCTGCTCGTATGTATCTTCCGGACAGCACGCATGAATCATCACATGATATTCCGAAACACCGTTTTCCACATTATATTTAAAGATTTCAGTTGAGGTCTTTTCTGTTTGCTTTTGTTGTTTATTGTTCATGACAATATCTTTTTTCGTTGTTGTTGATAGAAGTTATTCTTTGGCGCCGGAGTCTATCCAGTCTTTAAGCATATCCAGCGTTATAGACGATTCTATTTCCTGCGAATGATCGTGTCCCCACTCCTTGCTGACAGGGGAAGAAAGTATCTGATACAACATGCTCTCACCGGAATTGCCCGGATTGACACGCATCCATTCGGGCATTATGACGGACGGACGGTTCACCAGGTCGTTATAACTGACACCCTCTTTCAAATCCAAATCGGCGGCCGCGGTCGTACTGGTTCCATGACAACCCACACACGACTTACCAATAAAAATACCCTGCTGAATGGCATTGAACATGCCGGCATCGATTGTTCCGGCATCCACCCGGGTGGTATCGGCATCTACTGTCGAGAAGTCCTGTGTGTAAAAGGAATAGACACGTTCACGGATACGGTTCGTCACGCAAAGCTCGATGGAAGTGACGTCTTCGCCTATACCCGCCATTACCATGTCCACATCCCCGTTGTTCGGGATGGACTTTGCTATCAGCGAATACTCCTGCCCGGCCATGTATCCACTCCGCTCATATTCACGTGCAGCTTCACCACACGCCCTTCTTCCGGCACGATGAGCCTGTCCTGATAGAGCCTGCCATCGTCGCAAGAGGCGAAAACGAACATGAACAGCGATAAGAAAAGAATATAGTTCTTCATAGATAAATCCTTTCTTCAATCTGTTAGAATGTGTATTGCAGCAAAACGGTAGCGGAATGCGTAGCCAGACCCAGGTTATCATTATCGCGGTCGAGCTGCGTGTCATGTCCCCAACGGGCTATATACTGATACATAGCCTGCAGCTTCAGGTTGCAACCCTTGAAGAAGTAATTCATGCCCACGGCCGGCATATTCAGGAAGCCGTCGTCACCGGTACCGTTACGGTTGAAGAAGTCGTAGCGCGCGGCCACCTGAACACGGGGAGCCACAAAATAACCGCCCTGCACATAACCGCCCAAATAATGATACGTCTCGTCAATCTTCTGCCGCTTGGTGAATCCCACATTCATATAGTACGCCTCGGCAGCCAGATAGAGCTTGTTCTTCAACATGGCAAACTCCAAACCGACGCGCGTATCGTTCGTACTCTCATTCTCGCTCTCCACATTGATAGAACCGGACAGGCCGAAAAGCATCTTGTCTTCATTCAGGCGGTTCGGGTTACCTTGCGTGGAAGGCATCACTCCCTTAGGCATATAAGTCAGACGGCCCGCATAAAGCAAAGAAGGTATGTGCCAGTCGTCACTGATAGTTTTTGAAGCCGTATTCACGGAGATTCCCGTACCGTTGAACAAGCCGACCTCATAGCCGAACTTCTCGCCTACCAATCCGTGCAGCTCCACGCCCAGGTCAAAGCCGGTAGCCATGTTCGGAGTAACGGCGTTCAGCGAATAAGGCATGATGACGGAAGAGGTCAGCGAAACAGGCAACTGCGGCAGCAATGTCTCGCCCAACGTAGTCAGGTAGGCATGCGAGAAAGGCGTCTTGAACTTACCTACACGCAATGCCAGCTGCTTCTTGAACTGCACGTCGAACCAAGCCTGCTGCAACAAAGCGCCGCCGCTGGCCGCCGCATTGATGGAAAGGTTGAAAGATACCTTCCCGAAAGCCTTACCCGTAAAACCCAACACCGCATAAGGCACTGAGAAACCGGAATTGGCGAAGTTATCCTGATTGTAGGCCTTGTCCAAGCCTTCATCATCATACCAGTTCAGATTGGCGCTCGTCTGTACCAGCAAATAGGGTTTGAAAACAAAGTCGCCTTTCTTGCTGGAAATAGTAAAGCCTTCCCTTCCGGCCAACGACACCACGCCATTCTCCGTATCTTCTTCGTGCTGTGCCATTGCCATCAACGGCATAGCGGCAAGCGAAGCCAATAATATTAATTTCTTCATACGATTATATCGTTTCTTATTTAAATACTGTGTAACTTGTTATTATAGTGAATTGATAAATGCAATCAGCGCGTCACGGTCTTCCTTATTCATATTCTTAAACAGATTCTTGGAAGCCTCCGCCTCGCCGCCGTGCCACATAATGGCCTCAACCAG
>ERZ780007.482-NODE-482-length-12788-cov-4.05898_pt1 | contig 12788 bp, 16 predicted proteins | sample MGYA00511872_ERZ780007 | MGnify/ENA primary metagenome ERZ780007 (study PRJEB29588, sample SAMEA2149603) | human gut metagenome | biome: human gut; feature: human-associated habitat; material: faeces | place: Denmark | collected 2008/2010 ... | reverse complement strand
GCCTGATGCAGCGTTTCGGTTCGCTGGAGGTTGCCATGCGGGCCATGCGGCAGAATGACCTTGCGTGGGAGGTACAAAATTATCTGGTAGACCATCCCAATGCGGCGGTGGTTAATTTGGGTTGTGGACTTGACAGTACGGGAAGTGCCTGTGACAATGGCAGCTGTAAAATTTACAATCTGGATTTCCCGGATGTTATCGCCGTACGCAATCAATTACTGCCCGCCGGAGACCGTGAGGAAAATATTCCCTGCAATTTGAATGATACGGAATGGTTTACCAAAATCGACGCGTCCGAAGGGGCGATATTTTTTGCCTCCGGAGTATTCTATTATTTTCTGACGGAGCAAGTCAGGACGCTGGTACAGGCAATGGCTGACAGTTTTCCCGGTGGTGTGCTGGTATTTGACGCGGCGAACCGGACAGCGGTTAAGATGATAGCAAAGACATGGCTAAAGAGCGCTAAAATTCAGGATGTGGGCGCGTATTTTGCGGTTTCGGATGCGAAAAGTGAGCTTTCCACGTGGGACAGCAGATTGCAGGTTACAAGCCGTGGCTATATGCTGGGCTACAATGATCTTCGAGACCCTTCCGTCAGTGGATTGTTCCGCTTCCTTGCCAGGACCGGTGACAGAATCATGAAGATGCAGATTGTAAGGATCTGTTTTGGTCAGAGGTGAACTGGCAGGAATTAGAAAGTACCTCTTGACAAATACCCTATAGGGGTATATCTTGTAACTATACAAGATACCCCTGTGGGGTATTTTGTATAGCTGCAACAATTAGTCCTTCAGCATATATTGAACAATGGGAGAAAGTATGGCAGAACAAATAGAAGAGAAAATAGAAGAAAAATTAGAAGAGAAGGGCATGGAATGTTGTCATTGTCATCAGAAAGCAACACCCCGCTCTGAAAAAGAAAAAAAACAATTACAGAACCGTTTAAGTCGCATGGCCGGGCAGTTAAACGGTATCAGCCGGATGTTGGAAGAGAACCGCTACTGCGGAGACATCCTGACGCAGGTAGCTGCGGTGGAGAGCGCTCTGCAGGCTTTTGGCTATGCAATCCTGAAGGAGCATATGGAGACCTGCGTGGTGGAAGAGATCCGGAAGGGGAATACTGCTATCGTAGATGAAGCAGTGGATCTGGTGAAAAAATTGAAATAAGTAGAGGCATGACTGCAGATAAAACTGTAAATTTGTGCGGTAAGGCACTGAAAATAACGGAAACTTTGCAGGTTATGGAAAGGCAGGGTTATTTTTATGAAGGAAAGATATCATGTTACGGGAATGTCCTGCTCTGCATGCTCTTCGCATGTGGAAAAGGCAGTCAATAAACTGGAAAATGTGGAAAAAGCATCCGTGAATCTGTTGACAGAGACCATGGATGTGACCTATGACGAGACGAAGATCACTTCGACGGAAATCATTGATGCTGTGGTGAAAGCAGGCTACGGCGCTTCGGTAATGACCGAAGGCAGTGCGGCAGGTGCAGGCGGACAGAGCACTTCCGGGAATGCGGGAAGTATAGGAAGGCCAGCAGCCGACGGCAAGCAGGAATTGCAGCAGAAGCTGGATGCAGACGCAAGAGCCATGAAATGGCGGCTTGGAATCTCCATCGGGTTCCTGATCCCGTTAATGTATGTGTCCATGCACCATATGCTCAAAGAATGGTTCGGAATTCCGATCCCCGCATTTATCGTGAATACCATGCACGGTAATGCCAACGCCATGAATTTTGCATTGACACAGTTTTTGCTGTTGTTGCCGATTCTGTATGTGAACCGGAAGTTTTTCTCCGTAGGATTTAAAACCCTGGCGCACCGCAGTCCGAACGCCCCCCGAAGATGGACAGCCTGATCGCCTTAGGATCCGGCGCGGCGCTTGTGTACGGCATTTTCGCCATGTACCGGATCAGCTATGGCTTAGGCTACGGTGACATGGCAGTAGTAGAGCATTATTCCCACGATCTGTATTTTGAATCCTCCGGTACGATCCTGACCCTGATCACGGTCGGAAAATATCTGGAGAGCCGTTCCAAGGGCAAGACCAGTGAGGCTATTACCAAGCTTATGAATCTGGCTCCCAAGGTGGCAGTCCTCGTGACCGGGGACGGGCAGGAGACGGAGGTGCCTACGGAAAGTCTGCAAAAGGGTGATATATTTCTGGTAAAGCCCGAGCCATCACAGGTGAGAGCGTACCTGTGGAGAAGCAGACAGGCGACCATGTGGTCTCCGCAACCGTGAACAAGGCGGGCTTCTTAAAATGTCGTGCGGATCGTGTCGGTGATGACACCACGTTGGCACAGATCATCCGTCTGGTGGAAGAAGCCAGCGCCAGCAAGGCTCCCATTGCACAGTTGGCAGATAAGGTGGCAGGGGTCTTCGTGCCTACGGTCATTACCATTTCACTGATCACACACTGGTCGTATGGCTGCTAAACGGCGCCACTGCGGAATTCGCTATTTCCACAGCCATTGCCGTACTGGTGATTTCCTGTCCCTGCGCGTTGGGGCTGGCAACTCCGGTGGCTATCATGGTGGGTACCGGCGTAGGAGCAGGTAACGGCATCCTGATCAAGACCGGGGAAGCCTTACAGCAGGCTAAGGAGATCGACACCGTGGTACTGGACAAGACCGGAACCATCACAAGCGGCAAGTTAAAAGTAGAAGAAGTAGGCGGTTATCAGAGTGATTTTCCTGCGGATGCCATGATGCAGATCGCGGCGGCACTGGAGAAAAAGAGTGAGCATCCGCTGGCAGAGGCGGTAGTGGAATATGCGGAAAGCTTCCAACTGACAATTCCGGAGATCGTGGATTTCAAGGCAACCTTCGGCCGTGGTGTGGAAGGTGCTCTGGCAGCAGATTTCCATGCAGAGAAAGTTGTAAAAAAGGATGGTCCCACGGCGGTATTTTATGCAGGGAAAAGGGATAGTACTGCGGATGTACCGGAAAATTCAGGCAAGATCGCAGAACAGAATCCGGCAACCGGAATTGCAAGAGCAGATGCAGACAGTGTGACATTCCCGGCAGGCACGAAGTTCTATGTAGGCAATCTTGCATTTTTACAGGAGAAAAATATCATACTGCCGCAGGGAGCCGCAGAAGGCTTGAACCGGATGGCAGACGAAGGCATGACACCGCTTCTGGTGGCGCAGGAAGGAAGATTCTTAGGCATCATCGGTGTATCAGATACTGTCAAAGCCACCTCCTATGAAGCGATTAACGCATGGGAGAAAATGGGTGTCAGAGTCATCATGCTGACCGGAGACAACCGCCGCACTGCGGAAGCCGTACGGCAAAAGCTTGGCATCTCCGAAGTCGTGGCAGAGGTACTGCCGCAGGATAAGGAGAAAAAGGTCAGTGAACTGAAAGCACAGGGACACAAGGTGGCAATGATCGGTGACGCGATGTCGCCATGGAGAGTGCTGACATTATCCTGATGAAAAACGATCTTCGGGATGCGGTGACTGCCATGAAGCTGAGCCGTGCCGTGATCCGCAATATTAAGGAAAACCTGTTCTGGGCATTTTTCTACAACTGCATCGGCATCCCCCTGGCAGCCGGTGTGTTGTATCCGGCGTTCCAGATCCGGCTGAATCCCATGTTCGGCGCGGCAGCCATGAGCTTAAGCAGTATCTTTGTCGTGGGAAATGCCCTGCGACTGAGAGGCTTTAAGAGCGGATTTACCCCGCTGAAAAAGGGAACACCGGAAGTAACCCATAAGGAAATCAAGATAACGCATGCAACTGCGGAGGAAGAACAGTGCATACTGAAGACCCCCGCAGAGCAAAATAACAGACAAGATGTAAAGCAGGAGAAAGAGAGGACAAACACAATGACAAAAGTAATCAGCATCGAAGGAATGATGTGCAACCACTGTACCGGAACCGTACAGAAGGCACTGGAGGCAGTAGAAGGCGTGAAAGCCGTTACCATGAGCCTGGAGCAGAAAAACGCTACCGTGGAACTGGCTTCCGATGTGGCAGATGAGGTATTGACCAAGGCTGTGGTGGACGCAGGATATGAAGTGAAGGGAATTACCACAAAATAAGGTTTTACCGTCAGCTTTTACCAACGTAAAAGGAGAAATTAAAAGGAGAAATGGCGCTGACCAGATGTTATGTTTACAGACATGACACTGGGCAGCGCCGTTTTGGGTCTATAGAGAAAAAAGTGATCCTCAGGTACTTTTTACTACTGTATTTTAGGAATTTTTGCGGTATATGGGTCTATACAGAAAAAAATGTTGTCTGGGTACTCAAATCATGGAAAATGAGTATCTGGAAAGTAAATTTTTCTCTATAGACCCAAAGGGAAACATTTTGTTTGATTTTATGACAGAAAAAGTATCTGAGCGTCATTTTTTTCTGTATAGACCCATGCAGAAGAAAAAAGATAATTTTCCAAAGATTCTATATAAAGTTTATAATTTCTTAATTGATTTTCTTTGAATAAGTGTTATAGTAACAATAGAACAGATGAAACAGAAAGCCTGTGAGTCTGTTCTATGCCAAATAAATATTGTCAAAGTTTTTTATGAATGCAGGCATTCAACAAAGCGCAGGCAATATTTAATGGTTCTGAACAGTTGCAAATTGTATAACCTTATGTGAGGAGGCGAACGATTATGAATATTGATAAATTTACACAGAAATCCATAGAAGCCGTCAACGGCTGTGAAAAGCTCGCCATGGAATATGGCAACCAGGAGATCGAGCAGGAGCATCTGCTGTACAGTCTGCTGACCCTGGATGACAGTCTGATCTTAAAGCTTGTGGAGAAGATGGAGATCCAAAAGGATCACTTTGTAAACCGCGCAAAGCAGGCTCTGGAGAAAAGAGTAAAGGTGCAGGGTGGTCAGCCTTATGTCGGTCAGTATCTGAACAAGGTACTGGTCAGCGCATCAGATGAGGCAAAGCAGATGGGAGATGAATATGTCTCCGTTGAGCATCTGTTCCTTGCCATGATCAGGAATCCCAACAAGGAGATTGCCGAGATCTGGAAGGAATACGGCATCACAAGAGAGCGTTTTTTACAGGCTCTGTCTACCGTAAGAGGCAACCAGAGAGTTACCAGTGACAATCCGGAGGCTACTTATGATACTTTGGAAAAATACGGTCAGGATCTGGTGGAGAAAGCGAGAAACCAGAAGCTGGATCCTGTCATCGGACGAGACAGTGAGATTAGACATTTGATTCGTATTTTGTCACGTAAGACCAAAAATAATCCGGTATTGATTGGTGAACCTGGTGTAGGTAAAACTGCAGTGGTAGAAGGACTGGCACAGCGTATTGTTAATAATGATGTACCTCAGAACTTAAAAGATAAAAAGATTTTTGCGCTAGATATGGGAGCACTGGTAGCTGGTGCAAAATACAGAGGTGAATTTGAGGAACGTCTGAAAGCTGTATTGGAAGATGTGAAAAATAGCGATGGACAGATTATTTTGTTTATCGATGAATTGCATACCATTGTTGGTGCTGGAAAAACAGATGGAGCGCTTGATGCAAGTAATATGCTAAAGCCTATGCTGGCTCGTGGTGAGTTGCATTGTATTGGTGCGACTACTTTGGATGAGTATAGACAATATATTGAAAAAGATCCGGCACTGGAGAGACGTTTTCAACCTGTAATGGTAGAGGAACCAACTGTAGAAGAAACAATTTCTATTTTACAGGGATTACAGCCGAAACTTGAGAACTTCCATAAAGTTGAAATAATGTATAATGCTTTGGAGAGTGCGGCTATATTGTCCAAGCGTTATATTTCGGATCGTTTTCTTCCAGATAAAGCAATTGATTTGGTTGATGAAGCATGCGCAATGGTGAAGACCGAAATGGATACAATGCCAGCTGACATGGATGAACTCAATAGAAGAATTAATTTGCTGACGGGACAAATTGAGGGCTTGAAGAAAGATGATGATAAACTGAGTAAGGGTAGGCTAGAAGAATCCGAAAAGGAACTGGCTGAATTGCAGGCAGAATTTTCTGTGAAAAAAGCTCAGTGGGATAATGAAAAGGCATCTGCGGATAAGCTTTCAGAACTACGTAAAGAAATCGACCAAATTAAAGATGAGAAAGAGATTGCTTATCGTAATCAGGATTTCGCAAAATACAGTGAGATAGAAAATAGTATTTTACCCGAAAAGGAGAAACGATTAAAACAGGAAGAAGAAAAGATTAAGGAATCTGATCGTACCCTGATTCATGAAAAAGTAACAGAAGCGGAGATCGCGAGCATTGTGTCCCGCTGGACCGGCATACCGGTAGCAAAACTGACCGAGAGTGAGCGTAACAAGACCCTTCACCTCGACGAAGAATTGCACAAACGTGTAGTTGGACAGGACGAAGGCGTGACCAAGGTTACTGAAGCCATCATCCGTTCCAAAGCCGGTATCAAGGATCCCAGCAAGCCCATAGGTTCTTTCCTGTTCTTAGGACCTACCGGTGTAGGTAAGACGGAGCTGGCGAAGAGCCTGGCAGCAGCACTGTTTGACGACGAGAACAACATGGTTCGTATCGATATGAGTGAATCGGTGCGCCGCCCGGATACGTAGGATACGAAGAGGGCGGTCAGCTGACCGAAGCTGTCCGGAGAAAACCTTACAGCGTGGTATTGTTTGATGAGATCGAAAAGGCACATCCGGATGTATTCAATGTACTGTTACAGGTACTGGATGATGGGCGTATCACCGATTCTCAGGGTCGTACTGTAGACTTCAAGAATACCATACTGATCATGACCTCCAACATCGGCGCAAGCTATCTGTTGGACGGTATCAACGAAGACGGCACCATCAAACCGGAGGCAGAGGCAGCAGTCATGAATGATCTGCGTGCTCATTTCCGTCCGGAATTTCTGAGCCGATCTGAACAAGCGTCTGGAGGATAAGCAGTTGACGATCCGTTTGTCGGACGAGGCTATGCAGTACATCGTGGATAACGCGTATGATCCGGTCTATGGTGCGCGACCTCTGAAACGTTATATTCAGAAGTATGTGGAGACCCTGGCTGCCAAGATGATCCTGGCAGATCAGGTGGAGGAGGGCGATACCATCGTCATTACCGTAGAGGACGATAAGCTTTCCGCCAAATGTGAGAAAGGCTCTAAAAATAAATAAACAGTAATACGAAAAGCGAAAGTGGCAGACTTGTCATTTTCGCTTTTTTCGTTTAAGATGTTATAGTAATAATATTTTAAAAGCGAGGTTTTTTTATGATACCACAGGATCCGGTCATGTTATTAAGCTTTATCAATCTGAAACTCCGTGACTACTACGGAAGCCTGGAGCAGCTCTGCGATGATCTTGATGTGAATGAACACGAGATCAGGGATAAGCTGGCATCCATCGATTATCATTACAATGAAGAGAGGAATCAGTTTGTATAATACAACCAGCAGTCTTACAGGAAAAAAGGGAACCAGATGTCTGATCTGCACCGGCTGCGGCAGATGTCCCGGAGTGATCCGGGGGATGCAGGTGGTGACGGAAAAGCTGGAGCTTCCTCCGTTATCTTTACAGAATCCGGAAGGTATCCGGCTGATGACAGTGGATATCGGAACGACTACCATTGCTATGCAGCTCTATGATGCAGACGGTAAAGTAGTGGACAGTTTTCCGAGTGTGAATCCACAGGTCAGCTACGGTGCCGATGTACTCTCACGGATAGAGGCGGCAAGGGATCCGGGGAAAGCAGCGGATATGCAGAAAAAAGTCCTGGACCTCATTGAAAAGGGAGCGCAGCGTTTTTCCAAAAAGCTGCAGGAGAAGGAGTCTATACAGATGGTCATTGCGGCGAATACCACTATGACCTATCTGCTGATGGGCTGGGATCCGGCAGAGCTGGGCAGGGCACCTTTTCAGGTAAGTCATTGCGGAGCTGTGGACACGCAGATTGCAGGCATTTCCTGTCATATCATTCCCGGATTGTCTGCTTTTGTCGGCGGGGACATCACAGCAGGAATACTGGCCTGTCAAATGTTGGAGCAGGAGGAACCCATGCTGCTCATCGATCTGGGTACCAACGGCCTGTGCCACGGCGGCCGGACCTGCCTTCGAGGGCGGGGCAAACCGTGGTATCTGGGGCGCGGATATGGTGAAATTGTTACAAAAGCTTTTGGAAGAGGGATTGATGGATCGGCAGGGACTGTTAAAGGAACCCTATTTTACGAAGGGGATCCGTATCGGAGATGTACTTGTCACGAAAGAAGCCGTGCGTGCGGTACAACTGGCGAAGGGAGCCATTGCCGCAGGCATAGAGATCCTGACGGAAAGCTATGGAATCAGATTTTCGGATATTTCTAAGGTAGTGCTGGCAGGAGGCTTTGGCTATTACCTGGATCCGAAGGCAGCTGCAGCCATCGGACTGCTTCCGAAGGAACTTACAGATCGTACCGTGACCGGCGGCAACACGGCACTTAGTGGTGCTGCACTGGTGGGAAACAGGATGCTGACCGGACAGCTGCGAGCATGGGATGATCTGCACCGGCGGCAGGAATTGCAGATTCAGATATTGAATCTGGCGGAGCAGGTAAAATTCACAGAAACATTCTTGAAAAAGATGGATTTTTGTTGAAATTGCGCAAAAAAGTATAACAAAACGCATAAAATGTTGTTTCATTATAGCAAAAATTATGGTATACTTCTTAATATGATTACATGTACCGGAGGATATTGTATGAGTACGAATGTTGAGAAAACAAAAAAATCTCTTTTTGCGGGGAAAAAAGAGAAAGCTTCCAAAAAGAAGCCAAAACCTGAGAAAAAGGTAACAAAAGTACCGAAGGAGAAGGCTGTAAAGACAAAGACACCGAAGAAGACATCCGGCAGGAGTGGGAAAAGCTCCAAACTGTTCAGTATACGCAATAAGATCGTAGTATGTTTCCTGGTGCCGATCGTGTTCATGATCATTATCGGCATTTCGGCATACCAGAAGTCTGCGGAAGGCTTAAGTGAGAAATATACAGATTCCACGTTACAGACTGTGCGCATGGCAACGGAATATCTGGAGATGACTTGTGATTTTATCCGTTCCGAGGGCTTAAAGTATGCGTATGACGATGATCTTCGGAAATATTTCCTGGGAATGTTCGAGGATAATCCGGTAGACAAGCTGAACTTCCTGACAGCTACGAAGTCGAATCTTTTATCGGTGCAGACGTCGAATCCGTTCATCAGTCATATGCACATTATTCCCAAGGAAGGTGTGGGACTTTTGTCTACCAAGCTTTCTTCCGGTGTGGATGGATTCCTGGATGAATATAAGGAGTCGGTATATAAGGAGGCGGTGGCTTCCGGCGAAGGCAGAAGAAGCATCCCACAGTGGATCGACAGCCATCCGGTGCTGGATGAAAAGGTAAAAGAGACGCAGCAGGACTACATATTGTCTTTCCAGATGATGAGCCAGTCTAACAATGCCTGCGTTGTTATTGACATGAAGCCTTTGGCTATTACGAACTTTTTGAAGGAGATCGATATCGGTGATGACAGTATCATCGGATTTATCACTCCGAGTGGAAGAGAACTGGTAGTGGAGCAGCTGGAAGACGGTGAAGAGAGTACTCTGGCTGAGGATGAGAAAGTATTCGTCAATCAGGAATTTTATAATGGGGTAATGGAGCAGGCAGTATCGGATTCCGGCACTGCGGAAGTGGAGTTCCGTGGAGAAAAATACCTCTTTATCTATAGCCGCAGTGCGGAAGTGGGCTTTACCACCTGTGCACTGGTGCCTATGCGTGTGGTGACCAGCCAGGCTATGGAGATCCGTAATATGACCATTGGACTGGTGCTTCTGGCATGTGTGATCGTTGTGATCGTGGGTATCTTTATTACTGCCGGTATTGAGAATAACATGAAACGAATCTCCAGAAAGTTCGGTGATGTTGCACAGGGCGATCTGACCGTGACGGTATCTGCCAAGGGACATGATGAGTTCCAGGATCTGGCAGGATCTGCGACCAATATGATCACGAATACCAAGAAGCTGGTAAATCAGGTAAGCAATGCCACCGGAGAACTGGAAGTATCCGCACAGAATGTAGGACAGGCTTCCGAATTGATCCATGAGTATTCCCAGGATATTACCAGAGCCATCGGAGAGATCAACGAAGGCATGGAAGAACAGTCCAGACATGCACAGGAATGTGTGGAGAAGACAGATGTCCTCTCCAATGAAATGCAGGAAGTAAGCCGCGTGGTAGAACGTGTTGAGAAACTGGTGGATGAGACCGAGGGTATGATCAACAAAGGAATGGAGATCGTACAGGTACTGGGTGACAGAGCCGGTGAGACGACCAAGATGACTGCAAAGGTAAGTGACAGTATCGAATCTCTTCGTAAGGAATCCGCGATCATCAACAGCTTTGTCGGTACGATCACGGAGATCACGGAGCAGACCAATCTGCTGCCGGAGAGGCCGGAAGAGGTTTCGCTGTGGTAGCGGAAGAGATCCGCAAGCTGGCAGATGATTCCGCCAAGGCGGCCGGTGAGATCAGCAATAATGTTGCGAACATTACTGCACAGACGCAGAACAGTGTAGACAGCGCAAGCCAGGCACAGGCGATGGTAGAGCTTCAGACCAAGGCAGTGGACGAGGTAATTGCAGTATTCCGTGAGATGCAGGCTCGCATGGGGCAACTGATCGAGGGATTGAAGGATATTGCAGCAAGTACAGAAAAGGCTGATGGCGAACGTAGTGCAGCGGTAGCAGCAGTGAAGAATATTTCGGATATCATCGAAGAGACTGCGGGAAGTGCCGAGACTGTTAATGATGTGGCTAATAAGTTGCTTGAGCATGTAGAGAAGCTGAGCAATACGGCAAGTGTACTGGATGAGAATATGGAAGGTCTCAAGAACGAGATTTCTGTATTCAAGATTTGATGACAGACATAGAACAGAAAGGAACTTTGGAGTTTTGTGCTCCGAAGTTCCTTTTTTGCTGCGAGGAATTGCCGTTTGTCCGGATGCATATATTTTCTGTGAAAGCAGTAAGCGGATGGATGAAAATGAAAAAAACGCTGGTGGGAATTCTGGTTTTTGATATGATCATGGGAATGTTATGCCTGTGGGCCGGAGGAAAACGTCAGGATACTACAGCACCTGCTTCGCAGGAAGTATCGACCGGGAAGATCACCGGAGAGGAAGATGTGGTGAAAAAGATTGCGCTGACGTTTGATGACGGTCCGCATCCGAGGTATACAGAACAGCTTTTGGATGGTTTAAAAGAACGAAATGTGGTGGCGACTTTTTTTGTGACCGGGGAGAATGCACAGAATTATCCCAATATTATCCGGAGAGAACAGGAGGAAGGACATCTGATCGGAAACCATACGTACAGTCATATCCAACTCACCTTCGGGAACAGGGAAACGTTCCGGGAGGAACTGGTAAAGACCAATGAGATCCTGGAAAATATTACCGGGGAAAAGGTGAGCTTCGTTCGTCCACCCTATGGAAGCTGGGACAAAAGTTTTGAAAAAGAATTAAATATGTTCCCGGTGCTGTGGAATATTGATCCACTGGACTGGTGCTCCCACAATGCAGAGTGTATTGCGGCAAAAGTGGTGGAAAAGGCCGGAGACGGTGATATTATTTTAATGCACGATTATTATGATACTTCTGTGACTGCTGCACTGGAAGTGGTGGATGTTCTGCAGAAACGTGGATTCCAATTCGTAACAGTGGAGGAAATATTGTTTGACTGAAAGCTTCAAGTGTGCGTATAATTGTCATGGAAATTACAGATGAGTTTGGAAACTGAGAAAGAAAACCTATGATAAAAATAGCATTTTGTGATGATGATCTGTCGGTACTGAGAGAACTTGGTGCGCTGATGGACAAGTATCGGGTAGAACGGAATCAGGATATTATATATGCCTCATTTAACAGTCCGCTGGAGCTGCTGACGGAAGTGGAGAGAGGAACGAGGCTGGATATTATTTTTCTGGATGTGCTGATGCCTGCGCAGAACGGTATCAGTACGGCCAGAGAAATCCGGCAGTATGATACTTCGGTAAAGATTATCTATCTGACATCTTCGGCAGAGTATGCTGTGGATTCTTATTCGGTAGGCGCTTATTTCTACCAGTTGAAGCCTATCTGGCAGGAAAGTTTTTACCGCCTGATGGATTCTGTACTTTCGGAATGCCACAAAGATAAGGAAAACAGCTTGATCCTGCGCAGCAGAACCGGAATCACCAGACTGGATCTTGACCGGTTGCAATATTGTGAGGTGATGGGACGGACACTTTTGTTCCACCGTAAGGACGGAGAAGTACTGGACAGTATCGGCAGATTGGATGATCTGTGCGAACAGTTGAAAGATTACGAACAATTTGTCCGCTGCCACAGGTCCTATCTCATCAATATGGATTATGTGCAGAATATTTCCAGTAAGACCATCACCATGACAGATGGCATACAGATTCCGATCCCTCATGGAAAATATTCGGAATTAAAAGATAAATTTTTTGATTATTTCTTTCGTAAAAACCAAACATTTTTAGCATAGAATTACCCTGCAAGGCGACCGGAGAATCTTTCTCCGGTCGTTTTATAACATATTTGGGTCGATTGGTGTCATGAAGAGTCTGAAACGGGTAAAATACGGTACAATATGTTCAGACAACAGAAAAATGTTGTAAGAAGGAGGAAATATATTATGAAGAACAAAACTTTTGCATGTGTGATGGGACTGGTACTGGCATTGTCTCTGACAGCCTGCGGTGAGGAAGAGGTAATTGTGGAGAACACCAACGAAGAAGTGTCAGTAGAAGTACAGACCCA
>ERZ780007.475-NODE-475-length-12995-cov-2.45896_pt1 | contig 12995 bp, 5 predicted proteins | sample MGYA00511872_ERZ780007 | MGnify/ENA primary metagenome ERZ780007 (study PRJEB29588, sample SAMEA2149603) | human gut metagenome | biome: human gut; feature: human-associated habitat; material: faeces | place: Denmark | collected 2008/2010 ... | reverse complement strand
TGCCAGCCATACCTCGCCAATCATTACATTCTTGAACACCTCCTTCTGTCCACCGCAACTCACACTCAATGTATAAGGACCTCCTGCCGACAGTGGTTCCATCTTAACCAACCATTTACCTGTATCATCAGCAACAGTTTCATATTCTTTTTCACTCATGCTGATTCGGACTGTTGCTCCGGAATCGGCCCACCCCCAGACCGGTGCATATATCCCCTGCTGAAGCACCATATTATCTGAAAAGATACGTGCTACGCGCATAGAATTGCTTTGGCTGTACGCCTTCGGGCAGACCAGTAACATCCACACGATGGAAAAGAATAAAGCTGAGCTTACACGTTTGTATACCATAATTCTATTTTTATTTATTTTACCTATCTTATCTTTAAAAGAAGTATTCGAAGAGGCACATCCTTTTACCTTAGTTCATTGACTGTACTTCCCGACTTATACAAATCCCATACTGAGACGCTTCGTTGTTCCAACGAGGAGAAACTTTTGTTTCACCAAGGTGGAACTATAGTTTCTTCATGATGAAACCTTTGTTTCTCCTTGGTGAAACTAAAGTTCTTCCCTGTTGAAACAGAGTGAGACTCTTACTCCTGATTCACTCCATACTAAAAGCCTCTTCGAATACCACTATTTCCAACCGGGATTCTGAACAAGTTTGGGATTTTTATAGATCTCCGACTGTGGAATCGGATAGAAATACATCTTGTCATCCCAAATACGATCCGCAGTCACACTATATTCGAAAGAATACTTGTCACCGGCCTTACTGATAGAAACACGCTTGATTTTCGTTGTCTCCTCCCCTATCTTCCATCTGCGGATATCCCAGAAGCGATGATCCTCAAAAGCTAATTCAGCCATCCTTTCTTTACGCAAAGCCTGGCGGAACTCCTTTTTCGAAGATACATCCTCAGAAGTCAGTGCAGCAATCCCCAAACCACTTCTGCCACGTACCATGTTGATCGCGTCACGGGCTGAAAGATTTAACTCATCCGTAACCCCTTCCGGACCATAAGCTTCATTCATAGCTTCCGCATAAATCAGCAGTATCTCAGCATATCTGAACAAAGGCATGGAATGCTTAGCTGTAGTAGTGCTATTGGCAGTCAGGCTTACACTGATATTCACGAACTTACTCAGATAGTATCCCGTTTTGGTTGCACCTTCCTGCGGAAGGCCGTTAAGGCCGTTCGGAAGTACGTCAACTTGTTTGCCATAAGCCGTTTTCCCGCCATGATAGAGTACGGTATATGCCAATCGGGGGTCTCTGTTGGCATAAGGTTTCGATTCATTCATCTCCTGCCCTTCCTTCATATCGTATGCATCAACCAGATTCTGAGTAGGACAATTGCCACTCTTTCCACCCTCCAGGCCAATTGGGAAATTCAATTTCTCCAGTTCGTTGGTATCACCAATTCTTTTAATCAGAATCATTTCCGGTTCTTTATAATTATCGGCACCCAGCAGTCTGTCAAATGACACTAAAGACAAATTCCAACTTCCGGCGGCATCTATAATCTTCTTGGCAGCTTTAGCTGTTTCTATCCATTTTGCAGGGTTAGTCTCGGCATCCGGATTATTCAACGGGCTTGCAGCATATAATAAAGTTCTCGCTTTCAATGCCAATGCAAAGATTTTAGATACACGTCCGGTTTCATTATCATAGTCTGCATTGTAGATTGCCGGCAACCTTCCATCCTCGGTAACCTCGTCACACTCTCTCACGATAAAATCAACAATAGTTTGGTAATCAACCGGAACCTGATTGTTTGCCTCTTCCTCTGTCAGGACTTTCGTTATCAACGGAATCCGGTTATAGCGCTTTACCAACTCAAAATAGTAATATGCACGCAGAGCCTTAACTTCCCATTCCAGATTTCGGTATTTACGCATCATCTTGGCATAGTCTTTCTTAAACTCAAACTCTTTCCAGTCCTTGCCCGTACCATTTTCCAGGTAGTCATTGCAAGCCCGGATGGCTTTATAGTAATGCCCCCATTTATCATCTACAGTACGTATTGCACTCCAGCTTCCGTCATAAAAGCGGTGAATAGTTGAAGTGGGCCATACATACTCCGCTTCATCACAAGCTGCCGAACGCAAAGCACCGTCTACATCATTTAAGGCACCCGGAAGATAGGCATAGATGCCGGTCACAAAGTCTGTATTGGACCAAGTGGTATTGAAGAGTTTATTCTGATCGTAATCTGAATTCTCATTGTAATCCAGAAAGTCGCTGCATGAGGAGAGCAACATCACCAGAACTCCTGCTAAAAATATATGCTTTTTCATAATCTATATCTTTTTAGTTACATTAAAAACCAACTGAGAAACCAACCTGAATAGATGCCGGAATAGGATGAGAAATACCCATTGCTTCAGGATCGCACACATCTACGTGATCGAACAGAATGAAGTCGGAAGCCCTGACATAAAGCTTTGCCGATTGCAAAGGTGTGGAGGCCAATGTCTTTTTAGAGAACTTATAGTAAAGCTCGGCATGACGCAATTTCAAGAAAGATTTATTGGTCAGCCACAATGTATTGTCATTAAAGTTATTGGCATTCGTTCCTTGTGACAGTCTCGGAAACTTGGCGTTCGGTGTCTCAGGTGTCCAACGGTTATTGTAATAATATTCAGAGATAGAAGTATTGCCCGTCAAGGGACGGAACAAACTTGCCGTAGATGCAATAGCGGAATAGTTCCCGGTTCCCTGTATCAAAGCATCGATACCAATTCCTTTATATTCCACTCCAAGATTAACAGAGTAATAGATCTCAGGTATCTGGCTACTATAACCGATAGCTTTCTTGTCGAACTCATCAATAATTTTATCACCGTTCAAGTCTTTGAACTTGATATCTCCCGGCTTCACCGTGGACATATTCTGCTTCGGACTGTTGGCTATGTCCTGTTCATCCTTAAAGAAACCGATTGCCTCATAACCGAAAATCTGTCCAACAGGTCTTCCCGTAGCTTTCATCCATTCGTAAGGGGCATATTCTTCACCCATTTCTATGATCTTGTTACGGTTGAAAGTAAAATTAGCACCTGCGTTGAAACGGAAATCTTTTAATTCCGTATGATAATTCGCTCCGATTTCAATCCCTTTATTCTCTACCTTTCCGATATTCTGATAGGCATTAGTAGCACCCAGCACAGCAGAGATATCACCAGGGGTTACCAGCATATCCGTTCTCTTTTCCTTGAACAGTTCTACTGTTAAATCAACTGACTTTACAAAAGACATATCTAAACCCAGATTTGCCTTAGCAACTTTCTCATACAGCATATCCGTCGTTGGCAATCTACCTTCTCCCAATCCACTGGCACCATTGTATTCACCGCCCAGAATATAGCCATTAGCCCAACCATACTTACGATTCCACATCAAAGCCTCAGGCATAATATCCGTACCGGTAAGCCCCCAGGAAGCGCGCACCTTTAAAAGATCCAAGAAAGCAACATCTTTCGGGAAGTTTCCATTAGAAACTACCCAGGCAGCCGAGACAGCCGGAAAATTTCCGAAACGCTGAGAAGGAGCCAGTAAATTAGAGCCATTACGCGAAAAGGCCAAGTCGGCTACGTATTTATCAGCATATACATAATGTACATGTCCCAGCATATTGATACGGTTACGGGTATTGTGCTGTCCGTTCAAGATAGTCTGCTCTCTTGAAGCCGCAAGAGTCACATTCAGTTTATGGTCGTCCCAGGTATTAGCATAATTTACTCTTCCCCATAAGTTAAAGCGGCTCAACTGGCTACCTAAAGAAGAACTGAACGAAGCGGCAGTACTCTCTCCCTTCAATGTATAATCTTCGGAAGATGAGGGATTGGAAACATTAGGCACTGCATAGGCATAGTTCATACCATAGTTATCCCAATACTCACAAAAGTTATCATAGGCAATACGCGCATCAACCGAAAGTCCTTTTAAGAACATACCAAGGTCTTGCCTGATGGCCATATCAGCAAACAAAAGCCGTTGATGACTCCTCGCATATCCTTTGGCTGCTACTTCAGCTACCGGGTTCCGGGTCCACACGTTGCTTCCACCCCAGTCACCATAAGGAGTCTTAACGGGAAAAGCCGCCGCCGGAGTATTATACAGCATTGACATCAGATCTCCGGTCAAAGGGTTCGGCCTGTTATGTTCGGACAACATACCACTCATCTTGAATGATAACAAGGTGGATTTAGTCAGATCTACATCTACATTGGTTCTTATGCTCAACTTCGAATACTTAAGTTGGGAGGAATACTCATCAACAATATTCTCCGGCTTAATGAAACCTTTGTAGGAGAGATAATCCACAGAAGAGAAGTATCTGACAATTTTTCCGCCACCACTCAATGTTACGAAAACATTATCCGTAGAACCTGATTTGCTCAAAACTTCATCCATCCAGTTCACATTACCATAGTGAGGATCATTATTCTTAATTCCATCCAATTGTGTCTGATCGTACATCGGACTCAAACCGTCATTCTTCATCGCTTCATTCATTGCCAATGCATAGGTATAACCATCTGCAAACTTCGGCAAGCGATTCAGCATATTAAAATGATGTTCATAATTCACACTGACATCAATCTTCTTCTTAGAACCGGTCTTGGTCGTAACCAACATGACTCCATTAGCACCACGCAAACCATATAAAGCCGTAGCTGCCGCATCCTTTAATATCTGAACGCTCTCTATTTCTTCTTTTGTAATCATGCTCAGATCTCTTTCAAAGCCATCTATCAGCACCAGAATAGAATTATCACGTGTGGAATTCAAACCGCGAATCATCGTAGTCGGTACACTTTCCCATACAGTACCTCCATTTTGCAATACAGTAAGTCCCAATCCCTTACCATACAATGCGTTCAGAGGATTGGTCGCTGCACTTTTCATGATCTCTTCTCCCGTAACTTCCGATATTGCAGCAGAAGACTCTTTTGCCTTCACCGTTACGCCATAGCCCAAATTCAGAAGTCTTTCCCCTTTAGCAACAATAGCGCTATCTTGTTGTGCATATGCGCTTAGACAAGAGAACATCAATGCACACGATAATTTATATATATTTCTCATAATCTTTTACTTCTTTAATTGTGATTTACAAGTAGCATATTACCATCCGGGATTCTGAGTTAAATATCCCTTGTTCATCTCTACAAATGGGAAGGGAGACAAATACCATTTCGGAGTGAAGAAAATGGTTCCATCCTCACCATCCTGAATAAATCTCTTCTTAATAGAAAATTTCTCATAAGAATAAGTACTATTATCTCCACGACGTATACGGATTCCGTGCAATATCTTACGGAAGTCTTTTGCCTGTTTCCATCTGATCATATCATAGTAGCGCACTTCCTCAACACCAAACTCTCTGGCACGCTCGTCCAGAATTTCTTTACGCATCTCATCCTGAGTAAGCCCCGACTTCAACCCCGGCAGTCTGACACGTGCGCGTACATAGTTTACGTACTGATAGGCATCGCTCGTACGTCCCACTTCATTCAGGGCTTCCGCATAGCTCAGATAGATTTCAGGTAAACGCAAATAGGGCCATTGGTCTTGTTTACCCGCCATGTGTTCTTTATCCAAAATGTATTTGTAAACGGCAAAGCCTGTAAATGCCGCACCATCACTGGCAAGGTCATTGGCAGGACCCTCACGTCCACCAATCCTGCCACATGGTCCATACCGAATTCCGCATTATTCACCAGGCAGTTTTCGTACAACCGGGGATCTCTGTTCGCAAACGGGTCTTCTGCTATGTAATGGTCTTTACTTTGTCTATCCCAGAAAGAAGCATCGAATGGAGTACCATCTGCATATGGAAAGAGATTCACATACTCCAGTGTAGGGGTCATTGCGCCATACGAACCGTAAGACTGCAAATAGTAACAATCCGCATCCCAGTACCAAGAAGCCGTGGCACGGGCACGCGTATCGATCAGCAGCTCACCATTCGCCCTTCTATAATATGCATCCTGATAAGCCTGGCGGGGATTAGATGGATTCTGAACTAAATCCCAGGGATTTCCTTCCTGCTGATTACGTGTCATAAACAGGTCACAGGCATCTACCACATCATCCCACAAAGACATATCTTTACCACCGAACCAGACATGCTGTTCAGCAACTGACGGAGCAGAGGATGCTTCCGGATGATAAGGTTCGCTATCATTGAACAAAGGACTTGCACCAAACAACAAGATCCTAATCTTCAGACCAAGGGCAGCAGCTGCTGTAAAGCGTCCGGCCCATTGTTCTTGTTCACCGGATTGTAAGGCCCAGGGCAATACTGCATAGGCCTGGTCACACAAATCTGTTATAAAGTTCATCGTTTCACGAGCGGTAGCACGTGGTAATTTAAAATCATCATTCGGATCGAAAGCCTTGGTTACTAACGGAAGACCTCCATAATTGCGGAACATATCAGCATAATGACAAGCAATGATCATTTTTGCCTCTCCTTTTAAACGTTCTTTCTCACTATCGTCAATATTAGGAGTCTGGCCGATATTCTCTATAAACAGCCAGGCTTTACGAATCCCGGTCCACTGATCCTCACCGTTAGAATAAGAATAAACGGCCGACGAATAATCAGAGGTAGCATTAAACTGACCGGAATAATATAAGCCATTTACGCCATCCCAGGTCAAACCACTGGTGAAACAATCCGTCAAGGCATCCACAGCCCCCATGCCCATTCTATTTCCCTTTGCGCTCCAATTCAAAGGACGTCCATAATAAAGTGAAGTGTAGGCGTTCCATAAGAATGCACGGGCATAATTAGCATCATTAAACACCACATCTTTGTCCACATCCACGCTCGGCGCCTTTTCCAGAAAAGCATCTCCTACCTTGAATTCATCTGCACAAGATACCAGTGCAGCGAACAATATAAGGATTAATCCATTAAATATCTTTTTCATGTCAGTCATAGTTTTAGAAGCTTACATTTAAACCAAAATTAATCACACGCATTACCGGATATTGCGGTACGCCACTGGACATAGATTCCGGATCTGATATTTTCAGCTTATCAAATGTCAGCAGATTATAACCGGTCATAAATACACGCATCTTTTCCATCCCTATCTTTGGCATAAACGGGAGGCGGAAGTTATAACCGATTTCAATGTTCTTCAAACGCAGGTAACTTGCATCCTTCACCCACAACTCGGAATCCCGATAGTTATTCTTCACACCGTCAATCGTGGCACGTGGCAATTTAGCCGTAGCTGCCGTTTCCGGAGTCCAACGATCAGTAAATTGATGACTCATCAGAGATCTGTCGTAAGTTTCTCCAAGAGGTTTACGGAAAGTTTCTTCCAGAACACGGGATGTTTTTGTAGCTCCTACCCACAGCATACTGAAGTCAAAACCTTTATATTCAAAACCTAAAGTAAGACCGGCGTTCAGTAATGGATAACTGGGATATCCTATAGCCGTTTTATCATTATCATCAATCTTACCATCATGATTTAGGTCCTCATACACTACATCTCCTTCTTTCAGGACATAGCTATGATCCGCCACATCTTCCATACCTTCGTAGTAGAATCCCCGGACTTTTAACCCAAAAGGTTGCCCCACAGGATGACCTGTTTTCAAAGTATATGTATATTCAGAAGGAACTTCATCCTGATAAACGATCTTGTTCTTCGCATAAGAAACATTCAAGTTGGTCCAATAACGAAAACTATTGATCTTATGATTCCATTTTAAGTTCAGCTCAACACCTTTGTTGGAAACAATACCCAAATTCAAAACAGGTAAGCTCATTGCATGAATAATCGGATCGGTAGATGCCTTCGCCAAAATATCCGTGCGTTTTTCATAAAAGTAATCGATACTACCACTCAGCTTCTGATTAAACAAAGAAAAGTCAATACCATAATTCTGCTTGGCAGATTTCTCCCAACTCAATCCGGAGTTACCGAAGCTCTTTTCGTAAGCACCCGGAGACCAACTTGTACCCGTACCAAATTGATAACCGCTTCCTATAAAGTAACTGTTAGGCAAATACAAGAACCTATCCATAAAACCGGTTCCATACGGATGGTATCTATCATTACCTACAATACCATAAGAAGCACGTATCTTCAAGAAATTAACTACTGGATTATCTTTCAGAAATTCTTCCTGAGTAAGTACCCATCCCCCGGAAACTGCCGGGAAGAAACCATAGCGATTGCCTGGAGCAAAGTTTTCAGAACCATTATAACCCACATTACCTTCAATCAGGTATTTATTATCATAATCATACGTGACACGACCTACCAAACCAACATACCCTCTTGGAATACCGGGGTAATCACTGTCAGGATAATAGGTTTTGCTTTGGTTATAAAGGGCCAATGCAGAAAGATGATGCAGACCAAAATCACGTTTCCAGTCAAAACTGGCCTCAGCATACCAGTCACGCGACTTACCAAAACTTTCGGCATAGCTGATCAGACCGGCTTCACCGTCCTGAATATACACAACTTCATTGGGATCGGAACCTGCCGGATGCTCCATCCATGTTACATCTTTCCTATACCACGGCTGATAACTCTCTATAGAAGTAGCACGCTCTTTGGTGTGATCATATCCGCTATTGTAGGCTACCTTTATCTTAAACTGCAATCCTTTGGTGACGAAATCCAGTTTTTGTGTTAGAGCCAAGTCCAGATTGACAACATTGGTCGTCTTAGAACCGTAACCACGTCCATAAATATTCCCCAAACCGTCAGACAATCCTACCGGCAGATATTGGCTATTACCCTTGATCCATTTCCCATCAACAATGCCAGGACCGGAGAAAGGTGTAGCCCAATAAATTCTGCGGAACAACTGATTTATATCATCACCCGAACGGGGAAAGTTTCTTTTCTCCACGCGACCTCCCATATTGATAGCCACAAGTGTTGTTTTTGTAAAATCAATATCCAGGTTTGCACGGTAGTTATAACGGTTGAAATTGAAGTTAGCATCGTAACGGGTATCATGGTTTTTAAAGAAACCTTTCTGATCCAGCATACCCATCGAAATGAAGTATCGAACCCTCTCCGTACCTCCCGATATATTCACATTACCCTGAGTCTGAGGCGCCGACGACTTAAACAACAGCTCCATCCAGTCCGTATCCGGATATATGATAGGATTAGAATGTGTACGGAAAGCCTCTACTGCTTCAGGAGTAAACTTGGGATCTTTGCCATCATTCGTATAAGCTTCATTCAAAAATGTGGCATAATCATAGCTATTCACAAATTCCGGCATCCGCGTCGGAGTCTGGATACCATAAGAAAAAGAAGCGTTAATCTTAGCTTTACCCTCTTTTCCTCGTTTAGTAGTAACAATGATTACACCATTAGCGCCACGTACACCGAATACAGCCGTTGAAGAAGCATCTTTCAAAATCGTAATATTTTCCACTTCATTAGGATCAATCTGGAAAAAGCTGCGCTCTACCCCATCAACCAGATATAGAGGCTTAGCATTCATTGTGTTCAACGTACTGATACCGCGAATAAAAACATCCGGGTCATCGCCACCGGGCTGTCCTGATGACTGTATGGAAGAAACTCCCGAAAGTACACCTGACAACATATTACCAATACTCGCCGTAGGTACTTTCAACAATTCATCTGTATTCACAGAACTAATAGAACCGGTCAAAGTTACTTTCTTCTGAGCGCCATAGGCCACTACTTGAACTTCCTCTAATAATGTATTAGAAGATTTCAATACAATATCAAAAGTTCCTTTACCTTTCATCGGGATTTCCTGAGTTTCCATGCCTACAAAAGACACCACTAACACTCCATTCAAATCATCAGCCCGAAAAGAAAAATGCCCGTCAATATCCGTAATAGTTCCTAATGTAGTTCCCTTAACAAGGACTCCTGCTCCAATCACCGGCTCACCTGTATCATCTTTCACCACCCCCGAAACTGTTGCAGTTTGGGCGAAAGTAGCAGCAGTCGAACAAATACATAATAATCCTACTATTAGTTTCCGGACCAACCAGAATGTAACAGTCTGATTCATCTTTTCTAAATGCTTTTCATGTCCCATACTCTTACTATTAAATTAAAATTAAAAAGGTTACTATTTACATTTGTTGCAACAGCACAAAAGTGAATAAAAAACGAGTGACTACTGTCGTGAATTCATTCATTCAAGTCGAAAATTCCTTCACCATACACTTTATGCAACGATTGAACGATCTCTTAGACTTTATTGACTGATTTTTCTACCTGTTTATTTTATATTTGTTTCTACCCTTAAAAACCGGCATAATTACTCATTTTTTATATATGATATTTAGTTTAATTTGGTATTTTTGCGAATACCACACAATATTATGAATATATGGAAAACATTCAGAAAGTATCTTTGCTATTTATACTCTCCCTGCTAATATCGTCCTTCCAGAACATACAGGGAAAGGAACATAAGATTGAATTCAAAAGTCTCCCTCCTTATATTAATATCCCTACCGATGTTCAACAGATCTATCAGGACAGGGATGGTTTTATCTGGTTTGCAACCCGCAACGGGGTATGCCGCTTCGATGGTTACGAACTTGAAATCATCAAGTCGAACCTCTATACTCCCGGAGCCTTATCCAGCAATGACATTCTTGCCATACAAGAAGACTACCAGCACCGATTATGGATAGGTACCAGCTATGGTTTAAACATGCTTGACAAGAAAAGCGGAAAGATTCAAAAAGAATTTGGGGCTCTGAACAACGAGCTAGTCCAGTCTATACTGATAACTAAAGATAATACAATTTGGTTAGGCACCGGTAGTTCTCTATATAAAAGCAACAATAATCCCGGGCAGTCCAATACATCTGTAAGTTTCACCAAAGTCAGATCCATGGATGTGAAATCTCTTGTAGAAGCCCCCAATAACCAAATATGGATAGGAACCTGGAGTGATGGGCTATATCGCTATATTACCGCTACAGACAGCTTAGTATCCTACCCTGCTATTAATCCTTTGAATTCCGCTTACTTTCTATTCCAGGATAGCAAAGAACAAATCTGGATCGGGACTTGGGGATATGGCTTATACAAGCTTCATCATCCATATGATCAGGAAAAAGCTTATTTTGAGAAGTTCGCACATGAAGAAGGCAACAGCAATAGTTTAATACATAATTTAATTTACTCCATCTCCGAAGATTCGAGTACCGGGAACCTATGGATAGGAACCCTGGAAGGTTTAAGTTGCTTTAACGGAAAGGATTTTCTCAACTACACACCAAATATTCCTTCCAATGGGTTGCCATACAATGAAATTATTAGTATTTTCAGAGACCGAACCGGAACAATGTGGCTAGGATTTCTTGGCGGAAGAGTTTACTGGGTACGACCACAAAATTTGCAATTCAACCTTCACCAACTTTCCCATGCATCTGTCGGAACAGCCTGTAGCAATATCCAAGGCCTGACAGTATACAAAAACGATCTGTGGATTGGATTAGAGAAACATAGTTTCATTATTCACGACCGCACCACAAACTCTAATAGTAAAAGAGAAAAAGCATTTAATCCTTCCATACTTCAATCAGAATATACTTATTATTCCTTTTTAAAACCTCGACACAAAGATGAACTATGGTTGGGTAGTTATGGTAATGGGGTCTACATATATCACCCTGAAGAGAGTGGCAAGCCGCTATCAAATATGCGTTCACCTGAAATTCCTCATTTTCCAAACTTTATATATTGTATGTTTGAGGACAATCGGCAAAATGTATATTTAGGCTCCACCACAGGATTAAGTATCCTGACGAAGGAAGGGAAATTCTATCACTATAACAATTTACTTTCTCCTCAAGGGCAATACTCACATAGCGTATATTCCATCGCCCAGGACAGTCTCAACAATATCTGGATAGGAACAGATCATAGCGGTATATTTCGCATAAATCCAACTCAAGACCTCAGTAATTGCACATTCAGTTCTTACTCTATCAATAATAACAAAATAAATTCCAATGAAATACAATGCATATTTGTGAATAAAGAAGGAAATATTCTCGCAGGAACAGATGGAGGAGGATTGAATTTATATGCTCCTCATCTGGATTCTTTTATTTCAATCCATACCCAATATAATATTCCGGGAGACATGATATGCAGCATCCTGGAAGACAAGCAACAAAATCTATGGATGGGAAGTAATGTCGGATTAATTAAATTAAATCTGAAAGATTCTATTGCCGAAAGCAAATGCCGTCTCTATACCACTTCAGACGGTTTACAAGACAATAAATTTGCACGGGGAGCGGCATGCCAAGCAGAAGACGGAGAAATGTTCTTTGGAGGTCCCCAGGGATATAATTCCTTTTATCCGGAAAAGTTAACGGCTGATGAGTTACAGCCAGACATATTCATAACTGATATACAGGTACAAAACAAATCAGTGAAAGACCTCCCAGCTAAAGATAAATTAAACATAATGTCTGATCTGGCACCCGGATATGCTCAGACCCTTCACTTAAATTACAAACAAAATGATTTTACCTGTAAACTATCTGTTTTGAATTTTTACAATCCGGAGAAAAATGAATATGCTTATAGATTGGATGGTTTAGACCATACATGGCAATACACCACTGACAGAAGCAACATTATCTCTTATAGCAATCTGGAAAGCAGAACCTATACGCTATATATAAAAGGGACGAATGGGAATGGAAAATGGAGTAAAGTAGAAAAAGCATTAACCATCATCATTACCCCTCCCTGGTGGAGTAGTACGTGGGCTTATATAGCCTATGCTATCTTCTTAATAGCAGTTATTGCCTATACCATACATTTAATCAGAAAAAGAATAAGATTGAAAAATACACTCCGCATAAAAGAAGTAGAGCAAAGGAAACAAGAAGAACTGAACCGTGCCAAACTACAATTCTTTACCAATATCACGCACGAGCTTCTTACTCCGCTGACTATTATTTCAGTCACATTGAATG
>ERZ780007.464-NODE-464-length-13124-cov-5.4096_pt1 | contig 13124 bp, 8 predicted proteins | sample MGYA00511872_ERZ780007 | MGnify/ENA primary metagenome ERZ780007 (study PRJEB29588, sample SAMEA2149603) | human gut metagenome | biome: human gut; feature: human-associated habitat; material: faeces | place: Denmark | collected 2008/2010 ... | reverse complement strand
GGGGTTTGGAGCAGACCCGCCGCGAGCCGAAGATTCAAACGGTAGGCGTTAAGCATATCTCGTGCGACGTCACGGATGAGCACTCGGTTTCCGAGACATTCAAAAAAATATATAATGACAGCGGAAGCATTGATATACTTGTGAATAATGCAGGCTTCGGCATCTCAGGGGCGGTTGAATTCACAGAGCTTGCAGAAGCTAAAAAACAGTTTGACGTCAATTTCTTCGGCTGCTTTATTTGCTCAAAAAACGTAATTAAATATATGAGACTTCAAGGCGGCGGAAGAATTGTTAATCTCAGCTCTCTCGCAGCTCCGCTTGCCATACCGTTTCAGGCGTTTTATTCGGCGTCAAAGGCGGCTGTAAATTCGCTGACTCTGGCTCTTGCAAACGAGGTGCGACCGTTTAATATAAAGGTCTGCGCCGTAATGCCGGGCGATGTTAAAACGGGGTTTACCGCGGCAAGAGAGAAAAATACCGCCGGTGACGAATTTTACGGCGAAACACTTAAAAGAGCGGTTGCCGGTATGGAGCGCGACGAGCAAAACGGTATGTCGCCGGACGATATAGCCGATGCGGTGTATGCTGCGGCAACCAAAGCTCGTCCGAAGCTTTTGTCTACAAAAGGCACTAAATATCATCTGTTTTTGGCACTTTCAAAGGCATTGCCGGTTTCGCTTGTGAACATCATAGTCGGAAAGCTTTATTCTTAATAATTCGGGGCGTAAGGCAATACTGTTATTAGCTGCTTTTGCCCCGTTTTCTTGTTATTTAATAAAAACACATTCGGAGGTACTATGCAAAATTTTGTAGAGCTTATTCAAAATGTAAACAGTAAGGTAAACAGCGTTGTTTGGGGACCTCCGATGCTCATATTGATGCTGCTTACCGGTCTTTATCTCACGTGCGGTACGCGGTTTTTTCAAATACGCCGTTTTTGCTACACAATTAAAAATACGGTTGCCGCAATTTTTAAAGACCGCAAGGTAACAAAAACCAAGGACGAAAAAGCCATATCGCAGTTTCAGGCACTTGCAACGGCTCTTGCCGCAACGGTAGGCACGGGCAACATTGTAGGTGTAGCCACCGCGATTTCCTCCGGCGGAGCAGGTGCGGTATTTTGGATGTGGATTTCTGCTTTGCTCGGTATGATGACGAGCTTTTCCGAAAATGCGCTCGGCATATATTTCCGCAGAAAAAACGAAAAAGGCGAGTGGGTTGGCGGCCCTATGTATTACATCGAAAAGGGACTCGGCCAAAAGTGGCTTGCGGTTATATTTTCTGTTTTTTGTCTGTTCGCGTCGTTCGGAATAGGCTCGGTAGCTCAGGTCAACGGAATATCCACGGCACTTAAGGGTTCGTTTAATATACCGGGCATTGTTACGGGGATAGTCGTTTGCGCCCTTATAGCCGTTATAATTTACGGCGGACTGAAAAGAATAGTCACGGTGACGGAAAAATTTGTGCCTTTTATGGCGGCGTTTTACATAATAGGCGCGCTTATAATAATAATCGTAAACTTCCGCCATATAGGCGACGCTTTCGGCGAGATATTTTCGGGGGCGTTCAGTATGCGCTCCGTCGGAGGAGGCGTTATGGGATACGGTATTTCAAGAGCCATGCGTTTCGGTGTAGCGCGCGGAGTATTTTCTAATGAGGCGGGCCTCGGCTCGTCGGTAATGGTCCATTCCTCCTCTGATGCCAAGGAACCCGTAACACAGGGTATGTGGGGCATATTTCAGGTGTTTTTTGACACCATTGTTATATGCACCCTTACGGCACTCGTAATATTGACTACCGGGGCAAATCTGCAAAGCGGACTTGAGGGAGTCAATATAACAATATATGCCTTTGAGAGCGTGCTCGGCAAATGGGGCTCTTATATAGTATCCATAGGTATAGTTATGTTCGCTTTTTCAACCATACTCGGCTGGTCGGTGTACGGTTCGCGCGCCGCAGAATATATAGGCGGAAAAAAGCTGACTGCGGTGTATAAAATAATATTTCTCGCAATGACATTTATAGGCGCCGTGTCGAGCATTCAGCTTGTTTGGGATCTTTCCGATACGTTTAACGGCCTTATGGCTTTGCCGAACCTTATAGGTCTGTTGCTTTTGTCGGGGACGGTGTTTAAAATAACCAAAAACTACGAGCAGAGAGTGATAGGCGGCAAAAAGATAAAGCCAATGCTGTCTTTTTATGACCGTGAGAAATAATTTTCGGTATTCACATTTAACTCCGAATTTGATATAATATACGGGATTTAAAAAGATAAAAGAGGAAATTTATGTCAGGTAAAAAGGACTACATCAGAAATTTTTGCATAATTGCCCATATCGACCACGGCAAGAGTACGCTTGCCGACCGTTTGTTGGAGCTTACGGACTCCGTGGCGAAACGCGATATGGAGGCGCAGCTTCTTGACAATATGGATATTGAGCGTGAACGCGGTATAACCATTAAGGCACGTGCCGTAAAGCTTGATTACAAGGCTGCCGACGGCAAAAAATATGAACTGAACTTAATAGACACTCCCGGCCATGTTGACTTCAACTATGAGGTGTCGCGTTCCCTTGCGGCATGCGAGGGAGCTGTGCTGATAGTTGACGCGTCGCAGGGGATAGAGGCTCAAACTCTTGCAAATACCTACCTTGCGCTTGACCACGACCTTGAAATTGTACCGGTAATAAATAAAATCGACCTTCCCGCCGCAGAGCCGGAGCGCGTTGCTAAAGAAGTGGAGGACGTTATAGGCATACCGTGTATGGATTCGCCGCGAATTTCGGCAAAAACGGGCGAGAATGTCCCCGCTGTGCTCGAGGAAATCGTAAACCTTGTGCCGCCTCCGGATGATAACGATTCAAAGCCGCTCAGAGCGCTTGTATTTGACTCCGTGTATGACAGCTATCGCGGTGTAATTGTCTATGTCAGAATAGTTGACGGTGTGGTAAGGCCGGGGCAGACCATGCGTCTTATGGCTACGGGTGCCGAATTTACAATTGTGGAAACGGGATATATGCGCGCCAAGAGCTTGGAGCCGACAAAGCAGCTGTCCTCGGGCGAGGTTGGTTATATCACCGCTTCGATTAAAACCGTAGGCGATGCGCGCGTAGGCGATACCGTGACTCTTGCCGAAAATCCGGCTTCGGAGCCGCTTGCAGGATATCGCAAGGTAAATCCGATGGTTTTCTGCGGAATTTATCCGGCGGACGGAGCGGATTATGAGGCTCTTAGGGATGCCCTTGCCAAATTACAGCTGAATGACGCCTCGCTCTCGTTTGAACCCGAGACGTCAAGTGCCCTCGGCTTCGGCTTCAGGTGCGGTTTCTTGGGGCTTTTGCACCTTGAAATCATACAGGAACGCCTCGAGAGAGAGTATGACCTCGACCTCGTAACAACAATACCTTCGGTTGTTTACAAAATACATCTTACCGACGGAAACGTAGTCGAAATAGACAATCCGTGCAACTACCCCGACCCCGCAACAATCGATTTTGCGGAGGAACCCATGGTTGAGGCGCACATCTTTTCTCCTAAGGATTATGTGGGAGCCATAATGGACCTTTGCCAGGACAGACGCGGCGAATATAAAGAAATGACGTATCTTGATGCCGACAGGGTGGACTTAAAATATATACTCCCGCTTAACGAAATAATCTATGACTTCTTTGACGTCTTAAAATCGCGTACACGCGGCTATGCTTCGTTTGACTATGAGCTTTGCGGCTACCAAAGGTCAAGCCTTGTAAAGCTCGATGTTCTTTTGAACGGCGATATGATAGACGCCCTCTCGTTTATTATTCACTCCGAAAAGGCATATCCGAGAGCGCGCAGAATAGCCGAGAAGCTTAAGGACAATATTCCGCGCCAGATGTTTGAAATTCCCATTCAGATAGCCGTAGGCGGCAAGGTAATAGCGCGCGAAACCGTAAAGGCAATGCGTAAGGACGTGCTTGCTAAATGCTACGGCGGCGATATAACGCGTAAAAAGAAGCTGCTTGAAAAGCAAAAAGAGGGTAAAAAGCGTATGCGCAAGTTCGGTACGGTAGAAGTTCCGCAAGAGGCGTTTATGGCTGTGCTTAAATTAGACGATGAATAATATAGGACTGTATATTCACATTCCGTTTTGCAATTCAAAGTGCCCGTATTGCGATTTTTACTCGTTTCGCGCCGATGACGATACAAAAAACAGATATGTTTCGGCTGTTTTGCGAGAGCTTCGGAACAATTCAAAACAGCTTAGTTGTAAAGCTGATACTCTTTACATTGGCGGCGGAACTCCGTCGGTTTTGGCTCCGGATTATCTTCGCCAAATCATAAACGGCGCAAAATCAACGTTTTTGACCGATGATGCGGAAATAACGGTAGAGTGCAACCCGTTTTCGCTCGGCGACGAATTCTTTGAAAAAGTAAGCGAGTGTAAAGTAAATAGGCTTTCCATAGGGCTTCAGTCGGCAAATGACGGCGAACGTAGGATTTTAGGCAGACGAGCCGGCAAAAGTGAGGTTCAAAGTGTCGTTTCGCGGGCAAAAAAAGCGGGAATAAATAATATTTCGCTTGATGTCATGCTCGGCGTGCCGGGTCAAACAAAAGAGAGCCTTAAAAGCACACTCGATTTCTGCATTTCTTCGGGTGTGCCGCATCTCAGCTGCTACATTCTCAAAATTGAGGAGAATACGCCGTTTTTTCGTATGAGAGACAAATTGCCGTTCCCCTCTGACGACGATACGGCCGATATGTACCTTTTTATGTGCGAATACCTCGAAAAACACGGTATTATGCAGTATGAAATATCAAATTTTGCGGTTCCCGGCTTTGAGAGCCGCCACAATCTGAAATATTGGCACGATGAGGAGTACCTCGGCATAGGTGCTTCGGCACATTCGTTTTTAGGCGGAAAACGCACATATTATCCGCGTGATATTGAGTATTTCATAAGCGGCAACGAGCGTTTAACTGAGGGTGACGGCGGCGACGAAGAGGAATTTTGTATGCTCGCTTTAAGGCTTCGCGAGGGGCTTACTCAAGAGCGTTTTTACGCCCGTTTTCATCATGAGATACCGCAAAAAATGCTTGAAAGCGCAAAGCAATACGAAAAATACGGGCTTTGCAGCTGTGAGAGCGGCGGAATTTCTCTGACGCGGCGCGGATTTTTACTCTCCAACTCCGTAATATCCGAAATTATCTTATAGATATAAATATTTCAGGGCTTGTAATTTGCTTTACAAGCCCGTTTTTTTGTGCTTTTCGGGCGTTTGTGAAATTAAAACGGCTTTTTGTTACAATGGCGTTTTTTTGTCGCACAGCACGTGATAAAATCAAGAGGCTAAACGGAAGAGTTCTATGAAAGAGAATTGATTACATAGAATTTCCGGTGTATAATTTGTAAAAGATTACCAAAAGCGGCTGCAATTTTTGTCGAAGTGTGCTCGCAATCTAAAATTTTACATATTTTCATTTCAAAATGACAAAAGAATGTCAAACTGCGTTCATAATTTGTTAATATTTGGTTTAAAGACTGTTTAAAAAGAGTTTTTAAATTAGCTAAAAACTCTTTACACCAAGTCATTTTTGGTGTAAACTTAAGTATAAATATACGGTGTAATAGTGTACCCATTTGTGCCTTAAAAACGGTAAATAGACGCTCTTTCGCAAAATGATGAGAACAAGCGTTAAAGCAAACCCGAAGCGGTGCGGATTTATCGTATACTATTATATATAGCGTTTTTAATCAATTTATCGGAGGTTTTTTATTTGGCAGATCTTATATTTCGGCATCTTGCCGGAGCCGATGGTGAGGGCGTTTACAAAAACGGCAAAACCGGCTTCTCGGTTTCTTATTTCAAAAAGAAAGAAATAGACTCGCGCTATCCCTCGGGCGGCTATACGGTTGTCGGTCAAATAGGGAAGGGCAAACGCGAAATCGGTGATTTGCAGTCTGACGACGGGCAAACCGAAAAGGTGTATGCCGCAACGAAAATGCCTCATACAGCGGTAGTCGGCTACATAGAGACAGAGGCTGACAAATTCATTGCGATAGTTAAAGACAGGCTCTTGCTTTGGCTTTTGTTTGCGCTTTTGATAGCGGCACTTATAATAGGTCTTATATTCCTTTTAAAGGCCGTTATACCGACAGGCGGCGATGGCGGAACCACAACGCCCCCCGCAGGCGTAATCGACCAAAATGCCGTATTGGGCGAGGGCGAAATCTCGATTCCCGATAAAACAAAAACAAGGGGCAGGCAGATAAAGGTCTACGGTATTCCCGAGCTTCCCTTGGCGGCAAATACCAAGGAGCAAAGCTTTGTATTCTCAAACCCCGAGGAAAACCCGTGCTTCTTTGTTATAGAAATAGAGCTTTCAAATACAGGCGAGGTTATATATACCTCAAATCTCTTGCCGCCCGGCTATTCAATATCAAAGTTCACGCTGAACCGTGAGCTTGCGGCAGGAACTTATCCTGCAACAATCCATGTTAAGACATACAGCTTTGATAAAGAGCAGCGTAAACTTAATAATATGGATTTAAAAACGACCATCGTGGTTTCATAAGAAACTATATTCAAAATACAGATTTTGAGGAAAGGAGTTGCAGTTTATGCAAAAAATTTCAAAGATTAAAATCGGAAAAAGCATAACTGCTGTGCTGCTTTGCGTAGTGCTTTTGGTAACGTCGATTCCCATGGTTCTCGCGGCCGGCGAGGGCGAATTTGACCCGATACCGACCTTTACCGAATCGGATAAAAGGGAAGCGGCTGCAACACTTAATGACGACGGCGGAATTACGGTCAGCTTCCCCGCGGCTAAGGTTAGCGAACGCAAAACCGGCACAAAAACAATTGACGGGTATATGTTAGAGCTTGTTGATCTCGGAACATATACCGAAGTTCACACAAGCACGGTTTTGCTGCGCAAGATGGTTAGTCCCACCGGTACCGCACCGTACACGGCTGAGATTACGGCAGACGAAATCAAAACAAAGGTGCCTGCGGGTCTGTCTGACGATCACCGTTACAATATTACGATAACGGCGTACGACAGCGACGGTTGGTTCTCGGAGGCTGTTAACGCATACGTTTCGGATGTTCCGACTTATGTATACGATGCGGACGCTTATGCCCCCGTTACAAACAACGTTCTTGCCGTGCGTGAAGTCCTTACTTTTGATAAAAAAGGTAACGCAGATGACCACGGTTCGTATTCGGATACCGGAATCAACGAGAGAACCGCCGAAGTCAACAATGTACGCAGTACGTCGGGCTCACTTGACTATATGCAGGAGGGTAATCACCTTTCATTCGAAGGCAGAACCGATGGTGTAGGCGTTAAAGACACGGGCAACAGCTACGGCTACGCAATGCGGATCGAGTCCGCCGCAACCACCGACAGCCCTCAGTCCTTTGATACGTCATGGAGTCGTCAGACTTGGGACCCGACGGGTGCTTCCGAGATTTGGTACTATCTCGACTTCTCCGAGGTCAGCGTAACGGGGCTTTCATTCCGCCTTCGTTCAAACGAAAAGTATTTTGTACAGGATTTTGACAACAGCTACAGTGAAAGCAGTAATGCTTTTAACAGATACGGCGATATAATTTACTCAACTGTCGGCACCACAAAAGCAGGCTATATGGGTGAGGCCCCATATTTATTCCTGCAGCAAACGGACGGCAGCTGGAAAAAGGTTATGTTAAACGACGGTACCGTTGACCTTGACCATTTCAAGGGATATGTCCGCATACCGCTTCAGTTTATGTGCTCCGAAACCGACTCCGTTGTCACGGAGTCCAACGAGGATTTCGGTGTAAACAAGCCTATGCCCGATATGTATGTGTGGAACAGCTCGGATAAAACTAAAGCAAATGCCAACAAGTATTATAACGAGAAAATTAAGCTTTCGCAGCCGGTAGTTGTTGACCCTGCCGGTACTTCGATATCCGATGCTCTGCTTATTAGACGCTATTCCTTCAGAATCAACAAGACATCATGGACTAGCGGCGAATACTATATCGACGGCGGCACGATGCTCGCTCCGTGCATGGCTACGGAAGACGGTGGCAAGACAACAGCCAATTCGCCCAAAAGAGCATATATCGATAAGACCAAAATCGGTACGGGTGAAGATCCGGTAGTTAATCGCACAAATGCTTTTAAAGCTATCGAGGATATTATGTCCGCAGGCTTTAAGTTTACGGGTTGCACATATGACCCGGCTTCTACGAGCCTTGAAACCAACAACGGCAGCGTAGGTAAAAAGATTTTCCTTGATAATGTATTGTTCTACCGTACAGACGGTCAGAAATACAGCGAAAATACCCTTAACGGAGCGGCAAATACAGGCACGCCCGTTAAGACATATTATGACCAGGAAACAGAAATTCCGCGCGCTATTTTCAATGCCTGCCAAAAGTACATTGAAGATCCGAACTCCTACGATTACCGTGCCGTTAAGTATATCGAGGACTTGATAGCCGGTTATAAAAAATCAATTGAGGAATATAACAAATCCGAAGAAGCCGGAAAATCCGGTATAATCGACGCTTCATTCCTTGAGGAGTCTGCGCTCGATACCAAGGCGGCGGCACTCGGTATGACCGAGGCTTGGGAAAAGAAAAAGACCGCCAAGCAGGCTTGTATAGACGGTAAAACCTACGGCTCTGCTAACTCGGGTGCAGAGGATTTCATTCCGATGATTTCAACGAAGCTTGAGCAGCTTCCCGATTTCGACGAAAATACTCTCGCGGTAAGCGATGAGGATAAAGCCGTTGTTAAGAGCCTTTATGAGGTTTATATCCGCCTCAACTTAAGCCAGCTCGCTATGCTCGGCAGAGCGGAAGAGGAGAAGCTCTTAAAGTACTTCAGCTTCATAGAAGAAGAACTTGCCGACAACTCTGTTGTAATAGGCCAGGCGCTTACAAACAACAAGGTTATACCGTTCGGCGACTTCGATTCCTTGAAAAAAGGCACCAGAAGCTGGCAATTTGAAAACTCAAAATATGCCGGCAAGGTAGGTCAGGATTACTACTATTCTAAGGGATATTTGACATATCAGGTTCCCTTTGCTTCACTTTCGGCGCACTCTCAGGATACCGCAACGCCTACACTTATACCGACCGGCGCTCTCGGTAGTGACCCGCAGAGAAACGGTATTACAGATTATCGCCAAAACGGTACCTCGGCAATCATTACGTCAAACGGTCTTGAGGGCAGAAACGCCGCAACGGTCACTGTAAATAACCAGTACGCCGAGGACAGAAAAGGCTGGTATAACTGCATAAGCATTACAAAGGGACTTGTTGACGAAGACCCGAGCAGCAGCGGCGATTACTCCGCGCTGAGAGCCAACAATATGTCGTCTGAGAGTCTCGGCGATTTTGCTAAGTCGTATACCGAAAATGACATAGGCGAAACCGACCGTCTGGCGCTTGTATTCTACGCCGATTTCTCTCAGCTTGATACCTTTACAATGGCGTTTAATATCAGCTCATACTATGAAGGCGCCGCCGAGGACTACACCCTCGACTTCGGCAGCAACAACGCGGCTTCTTACTTCTATCTCATTAACCCCAAGACGGGTGAATGGGCTAAATGTACTCCCAAGGATGAAAGCAAGAGAAGAATTTACGCTTACACCTCGGAGTACGGCATAGATACGGGAGACGGCGATTACCTGACCCTTTCTCACTACAAGGGCTATATTATGGTTCCGCTCTTCCAGTTCTCGAGAGGCGTTCAGGGTATTTCGGCAACCTCTAACTATCGTATAGATGAAAAAGCCGAGTCCCTTAACAACATTTTCCGTGTTACCATAGGTATAGCGCCCTTGTCAAATTACGACGATTCGACCGTAAACGCAACGAGCGCAGCCGCATTGAACGGTAAGAGCTTTACAATAGGCTCTGTCGGCTTTACATACAGACAGGGTACCTCGGCATACGGCGCAGGCGTACAAAACAGAACCGGCGACGTCTCGTTCGACGATTATGCACAGGTTAAGTCTCTTACTTCAATGCAGTTTGAAAACGCGGTAGCGGATGTTGATATTTATAAAGCGAACACTCGTACCGAAAAGATAAACAAGGCACTTGCTCTTTATGCGCAGCTTTCGGATTATCAAAAGACAATACCTTCCGTTGCAAGAGCATACAGCGTGCTTCAAAAGTACAAGAGCATCGACGACGGCATCACTTTGCTCGATCAGCCGCAAATTGCGGTTGCCGATTTGAATCCTTGGAGTGAGGCTATGCCGGCTGCAGCAACCGGCGGTTCTGTAACAGACAGCAACGCCTTACCTTATCCCGGTTTTGTTATCGGCACCGATGAGAGCGGAACAGAGAAGCCGCTTATAAATTACGGCGCATATTCTCTCACCGCAGCTGACGTACAGAACATAATCAATTGGTATGAGCAGTCTTATGAGCGCTATACCGACGAGGCGATTGCGGCGCTCGGTGCGGAGAACGTCACAAAAATGGAAAACCTTTATAAGGTTGCAAAACGTTTGAGACTTCTCGAAAATTACCGTGACGGCTACACGAGTGACTCCGGTACCGCTATAACCGGTATTAAAGACCTTAACACTCTTGTTGCTTCAATGTACGGCGAGACCGGTAAAGCGACCGACCTTACGACCGACTGCAAGCTTATGCCTACCGGTCAGACCGCGGCGCTTGAAAACTACCTCGAAAAGTATAACGACCTTGATTATTACGCTAAGTATATCTTAACTGATAAGGCCGACAAATTTGCAAGTGCTCCTCAGTATAAGAATTATGCTAAGGCGGCCGAGGCGGTTAACAAGGTGCTTGCCAACATCAAAACTTACACCGACGACATCACCGGTAAGACGGTTAAGGGCGGCGTTGTTAGACTTGAAGAAAAGTACACGGCTCTTTACAATACCGTTAAGGGTCAAATGGACAATAGCGGTATTCAGGACCTCACCGCAATAACGGAAGCGGTTGAAGAGTACAATTCGTTTAAGGGCTATATAAGGCAGGTTCAAGAGGTTAACGACGGTAACACCGTTAATTCCTCGGACGGCGAAGCTCTCCACGGTATTATAGATACCCTCCGTATTTTCCCGAACTTTGCTTCGGAGGTAGACAAAGACAGCGTCGCTCTCAATAAGGATGCAACAACGGGAACCGCAGTCTTTACTCTTTCAAATGCCGTTAACTATCCGGACGGAAGCTACACACTTCGTGTAACCTCTAAAAACGGAGGTCTTAAGGACGCTACAGGCAACACCCTCGATTACAACGTTGCAATGACGGGTGCGATTGAAAAGACCGTAACGGCAAAAGCTCTTAACACTTCTCCCGAAACCGCGGATGTCGCAAATAACACCGCTTCGGCGGCAGCTCCCAAGGCAATAAACTTTACGTTTACCGTCACGGGCGTTACCGTAACGAGTGAAGATGTTATTACAATAGAGCTTATCGATAATGCTACCGGTGAGGTTGCTGTTGACAAGACAACAAACGAGCCTGTCAGAAAAACTATCAATATTCATTTTGCCGCAGACGACTTCTTTGAGGTTACAATTCCTGCGGAAATAGATGTTCCTTGGGGCGAGACGGAAGCCGTTGATGTTTCCTATAAGGTTACGTCTTCACTTGATTCGGGCAGCAAGATTGGTGTTTCCGTAGCACGCAGCGCTTCTGTCGCAAATGACACTCTTACCAATGCAGCAACATCGACATACGCTCTTCCGTATACTTCACAGAACTTTACTTCCACAGAATTTACAGGTACAAATGAGGGAGCGCTTCCCGCTCAAAAACCGTCATTGACAATTTCCGGTTGGACGGACGCTCCGATAGCCGAGTATTCGACTACTCTTACTTATACCGTAGATTACACTAAAGGTTAATTAACAAATTAAATGCTTTATCAAGACCATAAGGAGGTGGTTCTATGAAGAAAACATTATCAGTTTTGCTCTCAGTGCTTTTATTGTCGCTCGTGACTGTTCCGTCTTTCGCGGCTCCGGCTACGCTGAACAAAGAGAACCCCGTAGGCTCCGTAAAGATTTTTACCGGCGAGGGCAAACAGGATGAGTATGAGCTTACAATTCCTGCCGATACCGAAATACCGTGGGAAGCTACTTCTTACGCAATAGGTAAGGTTACGGCAACTAAAATGTGGCTGTCTCCCGGCAAGACCGTTAAGGTGACTGTTTCGTCGCTCAACGGCTCAAAGCTTGTCAACACTTTGGACAGCTCAAAGACTATCGCCTACACGCTTACAGGCGCAGAGCAAATGGCGTTTTTACCGGGCGATTATATGAAGTCTTATGACCTCTCCGTGAAGATCGCAGAGGCTGAATGGCAAAAAGCCGCTTCGGGTGAGCATACAGATGTTCTTACCTTTACGGCAGAATATACTAACGCGTAATAAATATAAGGAGATAAATTATGAAAAAGCTTATTTCTATCGCACTCGCAGCGGCTATGCTCGCAGCTGTTTCGGTTCCCGCTTTTGCAGCTAATCCCATAACCAAGGAAACAGAGCAGACCGGCACAACCATAATTAAGACATCCACAAAAACAGGCCCCGATTCGCCTGAGGATGTTGCTGTCAGATACACAGTTTCTATTCCGGCAGATACAGAAATTTACTGGGGCACCGAGGAGACAGATCTTGTTTACTCTGTTGAGTCTCACCTCAAGAGAGGCCAGGCTCTCAAGGTTACCGTAGCAGGCACAGGCTCTATGAAGACCGATGCCGCAGCAGGCGAGGTTTACACTCTTCCCTATACTCTTTCGGGCGACACCGCTTTCACGGCAGACAGCCCCGTAGTTTACGGCAACAAGGAAACTCCGGCCGTTGACAAAAATCTCAAGGTTACAATAAGCAGCGAGGACTGGAACAGAGCTGTTGTTGATGTTTACAACGACACCCTTACCTTTACCGCTGAGGTTTAATTATTGAAAGGAGACTAATATAATGAAAAAGCTTATTTCAATCGCACTTGCAGCGGTTATGCTTGCAGCAGCTTCGGTTCCCGCTTTCGCAGCTAACCCCATAACCAAGGAGACTGACAATACCGGTACAGCTATTGTTAAGACCGCCACAAAAACAGGCCCCGATGCTCCCGAAGACGACGCTGTTAAATACACCGC